>VMHT01043603.1_pt1 | contig 42035 bp, 43 predicted proteins | sample 4693611 | NCBI WGS metagenome assembly VMHT01 (sample SAMN12280063, study PRJNA550983) | marine metagenome | isolation source: seawater sampled from same location over 5 years 0.02-0.2 micron viral filtrate | place: USA: collected off the coast of southern California halfway between the port... ...
CAAACCAGAGGAAGCTGGGCGATGGCTAGAGTCAATATGTTTCTAAAGATGGTTCGCGGCGGTAAGGTGAAAAAATCTTATAGAGCAGCAGATCAAGACGTGGCAAAAGCTTCAGAAGAAGAAATTTTTTATTTACCAGATACATTCAACGAGTGGAGTCCAGGAGATTTTTCAGAAGCTAGAGATGTTTCAACTGTTGAATTTGCTTTAGCTAGAATTGACCTTTTGGGTGTGGGTGCAACTCCAACAGAAATGTTAGAAGGGGATGCGTCCGAAGATTTTATATCAGAAGCTAAAGAAAAAAAAACCTTAAATAAACCATTTAGACTACCAAGCGGCTCAAAAAAGAAGTTTGGAGTTTACGTTAAAAACGAAAAAGGTAATGTTGTTAAGGTAACCTTTGGCGATCCAAATATGGAGATAAAAAGAGACGACCCAGAACGTCGTAAATCATTTAGAGCTAGACATCAATGCGACACAAATCCTGGCCCCAAATATAAAGCTCGATATTGGTCTTGCAAGCAATGGAGGGCTGGTAAAAAAGTAGAAGGATCTGAAGAGCTTGAATCTAATGCCTCACTTCTACTTATAGATCCTAAATTATCCGAAGTCCCAACTATTCAAGAAGAAGAATAAATGTCTGGTCATTTCGCTACTGGTTCTACATTATACCAAGAATTTTTGGCGGAAAGAGAAGAAATCTTAAAACATAAGTGGATTGAATCAGAAAAAGCTGGCAAAGATATAGGCTTTGAAAGAGCTTTGTTAACTTGGGTAACTGGTCACAGAACAGAGTGGAAATCCCATAGACGCGATTTAAAATAAAACCTAATGGAACAATTCTTAGGTTTAGTATATACAGTATGCTTTAGTACTTGCATTTGGCCGCAAATAATTAAAAGCGTAAAAACAAAAAAAGTAGAAGATGTTAGCATCTCTCTCTTTATTCTTTCTATTATCGGATACGTATCCGCTATATCTTACACCATCCTAAGAGTAGGTTTTGATTTTTGGTGGTTGATAAATTACTGTTTAAGTTTATTATCAGCTATAGTCATGGTCATACTGTGGTTTAGATATAAAAAATAGAAAATGAAAAAAGTTATTATTACTGGTGTTACTGGACAAGTCGGATCTTATATGGCTGACTTTTTGTTAAAGTTTACAGATCTAGAGGTTTACGGAGCAATCAGAAGGTTGAGCGTTCCTAATCACAAAAATATAGAAAAAGCTAAACTAAATCCAAAATTCAAACTTATTGAAATGGATCTTACCGATGAACATAGCATGTTCAGCACAATTCAAGAAATCAAACCAGATTACTTTATAAATTTTGCCGCAAACTCTTTTGTTGGTAACAGTTGGCACATGCCAGCCAACCACTTCGACGTAAATGCTTTAGGTGTCATGAGGCAGCTAGAAGCCATCCGTAAGATCTGCCCACATTGTAAATATTATAATGCTGGATCTTCTGAAGAGTTTGGGGATGTTATGTATAGCCCACAAGATCTTAACCATCCACCTAGACCAAGAAGCCCTTATGGAGCTTCTAAGGTGGCCGCCAGACAAATTGTTAAAGTATGGAGAGATTCTTATAAATTGTTTGCCGTTCAAGGTTACCTATTCAATCATGAATCAGAACGTCGCGGAGAAGAATTTGTAACTAGAAAAATTACAATGAATGTAGCTAGAATTAAAAAAGAGCTAGACGAAGGTAAAAAGCCAGAAGCATTTGATTTAGGAAACATCGAAGCCAAGAGAGATTGGAGTCACGCATATGATTTTGTTAGAGCTGTTTGGTTGATGCTCAATGAAGATAAACCAAAGGATTATTTGCTAGCTTCTGGAGAAACTCATACAGTAAGAGAATTTGTAGAGAAGGCTTTTGAAGCCGCAGAAATTGAAACTCATTGGCACGAGGAAGACAATCCAATTGATACTAAATTGATACATAATAAGACTGGCTGTATTTTATTAAAAATTAATAAAGATTTTTATAGACCAGCTGAAGTCGAACTTTTACTTGGTGACCCATCTGAAGCACAAAAAGACCTCCACTGGGAAAAAAGTGTTGACTTTTCTACATTAGTGCGTAGGATGGTTGATAATGACATTGAAGAAATTAACGCCACATAAAAGACGACAAGCACTTATTGGCAAACTTATTGATGTGCCAGCCTCCCAAAAAAGATTTTTTTGGGCTAGGGAAATGAAGCTTTTAAAAGACTTAGAAGCTAGGTATTCTTTAGATTTCTTAGAAATTGTTACTTTCCCTAAGAAATACGATAGCTTAGCTTATTTAGTATCTAAAGAGCTCAAATCAACAATGGACAGAAAATGGAGGAATTTCAACTTTAAAGTTGACTTATCTAAATACGAGACTATTGTTTTAGGAGAAAAAACTGGAAAAGATTATATTCCCAGTGATAATAAACCAAAAAATACAAAAGATTTATTAAAATGAGCGATAAAGATTCAGAATTACTAGAAAAGTTCCTAAAAGATAAAAAGGGACAACATTATAACTTTGAGGAATCAATTGATTATAAAGCATCAAGCGGATCGCTTCAGCTTGATTTAAACCTAAATGGCGGATTCGGGCCAGGATTACATAGGTTTGTTGGAATGAACGAAGGTGGTAAAACATCAGCAGCATTAGAGGTTATGAAGAATATGCTCAATACACAAAAAGATGCAAAGGGCTTTTATATCAAAGCTGAAGGTCGTCTATCTAACGAAATGGTGGCTAGATCTGGCGTTAAGTTTGTATATGATGCAAAAGAATGGGTGGCTGGCACTTGCTTTGTATTTGAAAGTAATATTTACGAAGTCGTGGTTGACGCAATCAAAACCCTAGTAGATCAGAACGAGGATAAAAATAAATACTGTTTTATTCTAGATTCTGTCGACGGATTAATCTCTCAAGTAGATATCGACAAGTCTTTTTACGATTCCAACAAGGTGGCTGGTGGAGCAGTAATTGCAGCTAACTTTATGAAGAGAATGTCCATCTCTCTCGCAAAAAGGGGCCATATGGCTATTTTCATCAGCCAGGTGAGGGCAGATATCAAGTTAGACCCCTACTCCAAGGCTCCCATACGTCAGACGTCAGCAACGGGTGGCAATGCACTTTTGCACTTTGCTAACTATATTATCGAGTTTGAGCCTCGATTTAAGTCTGATATGATTTTACAAGACCCAGCTAAGAAGCAACCAGACCCCAAAACTAATCCAATTATTGGACATTGGGCTAAAGCTACGATCAAGAAATCACCAAACGAGAAGACAAACAACACCATTCCCTACCCTATCAGATATGGTAGAACTGGAGGTAAATCTGTTTGGGTAGAGAAGGAGCTCGTCGACTTATTATATATGTGGGAGTTCGTTACCAAGAAAGGTGCTTGGATTACTATTGGAGAGGAACTAAAAGAGCTTGTACAGGATGTTGTTCAAGATTTACCAGAAAAAGTCCAAGGAGAAGCCAATCTATTCAAAATGGTTGAAGAAAACGAAGCTCTTTCAGAATTTTTAATAAATTATTTTAAATCTAATATTGGTGAACTAGTTTGAAGTTCTTAACCTTATATGGCAAAGAAAAGCCCCTTAGAAATCCACACAAGTATAAAATCAAGTGGAATGGGAAATGTCGTAGCAAATTTCAAGCAGAAGTAAGAAAATACCTATACAAGTATTGGAAATATGATGCTGTATATGAGGAATTTAGGGTTGTAGGAACCCAATTATCTTTAGATTTCTACAATCATAACAGAAAAATTGCCATAGAAGTGCAAGGTGCGCAACATTTAAAATTTGTTAAACATTTTCATAAGACTAGAGCTAACTTTGTAAGGCAATTACGGAGAGATGATAAAAAAATAGATTTTTGCGAAATGAACAATATCGAATTATTGCTGATATATCCAGAAGATGAACTATCTGAAGAATATTTTGCAAACCTTTTGGGCTGAGTGTAAAATATAATATGACCGAACCTAAATTTAATCACTTTAAACTGCCAGAAAAAATATTAAATGAGCTTTACGAGCTGACTGGATCAAAAGATGCGTATAAAGGGTTTATAATAGCTTATTGCGATGAAAAAGGAAGACCAATAGTATATACTAATTGTGAATCTCAGATAACAGAAGCTGGGCTTATAAGATCTATAGAAAGCTATATTTCAGAAAATACAGATCTCGACTTTGAAGTAGAGCCAGATTAACGCTTGACAAAATATATAATGTATGTATTATGCGTTATATATGATATATAGTCTAGAAATTGAAAAACAAGTGTTGGCTGCTTTTATACAAAAGCCAAAAGTTTTGGTCAACTTTATGCACCTTATCAGTGAATCAGATTTTCACGATAGCTCTCTTTTGCATAGGACTCTTTTTGCTGTGATTAAAAAGGCTTGTCAGCAAGATGAGTCTATAGACGAAATAGTATTAGTCCAAAGAATAAAAGATTTAGGAATTAAATTTGAGGAAGATATTTCCCTAATAGATTATGTTCGTTCCCTTTCCATGAGAAAGATTCATTCAGAAGATAAAGTCGAATCTTCAATCAAAGAATTAAAGAAATACAGCGTCCGTAGAGAAATAGGTAAAACTGCAAAAAAAATTGCAGACTCGATGAAAAGTATTTCGCCAGAGACATCTTATCTTAAAATTATAGAAAATGCTGACCAAATCTATAATGAAAAAATTAATATGTTTGAAGTAGGTTCAGATGTGCCAGAAAACATTTATGAACAAATGGAAAATTTTATCGAGGATCGCGGCAACAACCCAATTGACGAGTTTGGCATGATGGGCCCTCATGAAAAAATTAACGAAATTTATGGATCACTTTTACGTCCAGGAAACATCACAGTTATAGTGGCTCGTTCTGGCGTCGGTAAAACTCAATATTGTATGCATTATGCTACTCAAGTTTCAGCTAAGTACGATGTTCCAGTCTTGCACTTTGACAACGGAGAGATGAGTAAAGAAGAGTTGATTATTCGCCAATGCGCTTCTATATCTGGAGTTGCTTCACACCTACTAGAAAGCGGCAAGTGGAGGCAAGCGGGCCCAGAAGTCGTAGCTAAAGTAAGATCTGTTTGGAACAAGGTCAAGAACCTCCAGTTTTATTATTATAATGTTGGTGGTATGGACGTTGATTCTATGATCAACACATTGAAACGATTTTATTATTCAAGGGTCGGCCGTGGAAACAAAATGGTATTTTCATTTGACTATATTAAAACATCCTCTGAAAGCGCTGGCAATAAAAGCGAATGGCAAACGGTTGGAGAAATGGTAGACAAGTTTAAGAAGTGTATCCAAAAAGAAATACTAGAGGAAGGTAATCCAGTGATACCAATGATTACATCAGTGCAGTCAAATCGAAGCGGTATCACGACTAATCGTCAGAGCGCAAACATTATTGATGACGAATCTATTGTTTCCCTTTCTGATCGCATCACTCAGTTCTGTTCTCATATGTTTATTCTACGCCAGAAAACAAACGATGAGGTTGCAGAAGAAGGTAATCAGTTTGGAACACATAAACTTATCAACGTAAAGTCTAGACACTTAGGTAAAGATATCGCTGGTGCAGTTGAGCCAGTTCAAGTTGACGACAACCTTCGTAAAAACTTTATAAATTTATCTTTTAGAAACTTTAATATTACAGAGTGTGGAGACTTACGAGACATTGTAAACTTCAGAAACACTGGAGGCGACTTGGTTAGCAGTCAGCCCAGTGAAATCCCTTCTTTTGATGATTTATGAATCAATATAAACAATCCCTAGAAAAGCTTGGCTACCCCTTACAAGACTGCGGTGGTCACTGGAGAAGTAGAGCCATCTATCGTAATGGAAAAACCAATACTTCTCTTATTATATATAAAGATAGCGGTGTATGGAAAGACTTTGGTGGAGATAATCAAGCCAAACCCTTTTCGGCTTTAGTTCAAGAAACTTTAAATACAAACGACCCTAAAACACTTAAGGCATACTTAGTAGATGTTCAAGGTCAAGGCCAAGAGTATAAAACCAAACCCGAAGAAGAAAAAATAGAAATGGAAAAAATATACCCAGGTTCGTATTTAGATAAACTTTTACCAATGAAGACCTTTTATGAAAAAAGAGGCATCTCTTCTGTAACGCAAGATAAATTTAAATGTGGTTACGCTGGCGGGGGTAAAATGTATCGCAGGATTGTTTTTCCTATTTATGATTTAGATAATCAAATACACGGCTTCTCTGGTCGCAGTATTAAAGATGGAGATAATATCCCCAAATGGAAACACATGGGGCGTAAAACAAATTGGATTTATCCTCATCATCTCTCAAACAAAAGCATAGAAGAAAAAGAAGAGGTTATACTAGTAGAAAGTATTGGCGATTGTATGGCTCTTTACGAAGCTGGATATAGTAATGTGTTAATGCTGGCTGGCTTAGATATTTCCGCCAAGATGATTTCCTATCTTAATACATTTGACTTAAAAAGAATCATCATCGCTACAAATAATGATAATAGTAAAGATGTAAATACTGGAGCTTTAGCTTCTATCAAGATCGCATCAAAACTCTCAACTGTTTTTGACCTATCCTTGATTAAAATAAATCCTCCCGTTAGTAATGACTTCGGTGATATGCTAGATAGCGATACGGGCATGCTAGAGAATTTTAAACAATGGTATAAGCGAAAAGATAAGTGGAGCTTAGATGAAGATAACTTTCAACAGTATATTATAAAACAAATAAACAAATACGAGCAATTGAAAAAAAACGGTCATTGCAAAAAATTAATCAAAATTTTAAATGGAAGTTAAACTATCAGCAAGTCGTATCAAAACGGCGCAATCATGCAGTTGGATATACTGGAACAAGTACAAGCAAAAACTTCCAGATACAAATAACGACGGGGCTCGTCGGGGTACAGTGTGTCACAATGTTTTTGAGTTTTTATCAAAGCAAAAAACCAAGACTCATTTCAATAAAGTCGTAAAAGCAAAAGACCCATTCGCATCCAAAGCGGTAAAGGACTTAATTATGTCCGACGCTTCTGAGCTTGGTGTCACCGATGATGACAACATGAACCTCATCAAAGAGATGATACTTAATGGCTTAAATTGCAACTTTCATGGAGAAGATCTAGGCATACCAGATGAAGCTCACGCTGAGTTAGATTTCGACATAGAACAGAATGGCTACCACATCCGTGGATTTATTGATCAACTGTTTTTGTATAAAGATAAAAAGATTGCGATTATTCGCGACTATAAGACTAGTAAGAAAATGTTTGAAGGAAAGGAAAAAGAAGACAACCTCCAAGATTATATGTATTCCCTTGCGGTCAAAACTCTTTTTCCAGAATACGTAAATAGAACATCTGAATTTTTATTTTTAAAATTTAATTTAAAAAAGAATGGCCTAATGAAAATGAAGGCAATCGACGAAGATGATCTAGAAGGTTTTGAGTTACAGCTTCAATCAATTCAAGACTACTTAGAAAATTTTGACGAAAGGGACGCTGTATCAAACTTTGCTATAGATAAGGGGTTTCCAGACGACGGCTCTTTTGGGGGTAGACTGCAATGCGGTTTCGCCAAAGAAAAAGGTCAACTTAAAAAAGACGGCTCTGTAATGTGGCACTGCCCTTATAAGTTTGATTTTTGGCACGTCACCATCTCAGACAAAGAAGGTGAATTTCATTCTTCGTGCTTCCAGGATGACTTTAAAAAAGATATGGTTCCAGAAGGCGGTAGCCACGAAATTAAATATTACGAAGGCTGTCCAAAACATTTGAAATGAAGAAATTTATAATAACAAAATTCCAAATACAACGAGCAAAAGAGCTATTTGATTTTAAAGAGTTGAATAACAGCATCACTAAAGGTGAAGGTAATCTTGCTGGAGCTATAGGAGAGATTGTTGTAAAAGATGCTTACAGAGGCAAAGGGAAAAATACTTATGATTACGACACTGTTATTAAAGATTACAAAGTGGATATAAAAACTAAAAAATTCTCAGATCAGTTTCACCCCAATGAAAATTGGAATTTGAACGTTTCAGACTATAACACTAAACAAAAGTGCGATGCCTATTGTTTTGTGGGAGTAAACGAATCAAACACTTTAGCCTATGTTTATGGTTTTATAAAAAAGAAAGATTTTTACGATAAAGCCACATTCGGAAAAAAGGGTCAGATAGATCCTAGAGGAAACGGCAAGTGGAAATTTAAATCAGACTGCTATAATATTTTAATTAAAGATTTAATTATATAGCGCTTGACAAATCTAAAACAGAATGTATAGTGGTTTATATGACGCCACTATTTAAAACTCATTTTTCCATAGGTCGCAGTATTCTTCGTATCCATGATATAGATAGGATCTGCACAGAGGAAGACATAAAAGAAGTCTTCTTAGTAGAAGATACTATGGCTGGTTTTCCAGAAGCATTTCGTACCTTTGGTGATAGACTGAAATTTGGTTTCCGATTTTCTATATATAATGAAGATCTAAGCGAGGAGTCTCAGAGTAAGATGATTGCATTTCCTAATGGAGATGCGGGAGCTAAAGAGCTATACTCCTTATACACCCAAAGCTTTGATAAAAAAATCACGAGGCCATGGGAATCCACAAAAGACATACAATACGTCGTGCCGTTTTACGATTCTTTCTTGCATAAAAATTTGACTTCATTTTCAAATTGTATGATTGATCTACCGTCTGACGTCCCATTTTTTATAGAAAGAAATGGATTACCATTTGACGCCATTCTCGAAGAAAAAATTATAGATTATATTACCAATACTTTTGGTAACGCCGAACAACATATTGAGTCAGCAAAATCAATTTACTACGAAAACAGAGAAGATGTTGAAGCTTTCCAAACATACAAATGTATTTGTAATCGTCAGCCTGGCCGACAAGCCAGCCTATCTAATCCACGACTTGACCATTTTGGCAGTGACCGTTTCTGTGTGGAAGCCTGGAAGGAGGACAAATAATGGAAGACTTATTGAGATTTAAATTTAATCAGAAATATGTTATATTTGATACTGAGACTGAAGGTCTCAACCTTGTTTCATCTAAGCCTTGGCAGTTAGCTTGGATTGAAGCTACTGGTAAAAAAATTACAAAAAAACAAAACAGATTCTTAAAATGGGAAGAACTTAATGTCTCAGAGGATGCTGCAAGAATTACTGGATTCAGTAACAAAGACTATCTTTCTAAGGCAGAAGATCCAGCTGTAGTCTTCAAGGAGTTTATGAATTTAATAAGTCAAGATGACGTTATTGTTGTCGGCCAGAATATTCTTGGCTACGACTTATATATGCTGGGGGTTATTGCTCGTAATTTAAACATAAAGATAGATTACTCTTTTGCTAAGCGATGCTTCGATACCAAGGCAATTGCCACAGCTATTGCTAAAGGCAATAAAAATCCAGAAAAGGAAGATTTCTTGGCTTGGCAGTTGAGGTATCTCAATTACAGAGAAAGAGGTCTCAAGTCTAGTCAAAAGTTCCTGTTACAGCATTATGATATTGACTTTGACGAAAAAAAGCTACATGATGCTTTGTACGATATAGAAAAGAACTTTGAAATATTTCAAAAACAATTATGGGAATTAGAAATTTAAATGCTCTCGAACGTCCGATGCCTCCAGGCGTTCGGTTGCCAGAAATTGAGGTAGAAAGGCGCGTCTATTATCAGCTTGATCTAGACCCTAAATCTTCCAACTACGACCTTCTGAGGGCATTGTGCCTCCGTGGAGTTCAACAGAGAGGCATCGACAAGCTAGATAACAAAAAAGAATACTATGATCGCGTTAAAATGGAGCTTTCCATTCTAAAAGAGCTAGGATTTATCGATTATATTCTTTTGAATTGGGATGTTTTAAATTTTTGTCACGAAAATGAGATACCAACTGGCCCAGGTCGAGGATCTGCTGCTGGCTCTTTAGTTCTTTATCTGTTGCGCGTCACTAATGTAGATCCAATCAAATATGACCTTTTCTTTGAGCGTTTCGTCTCTAAAAGCCGAGCAAAGAAGACTATTGTAGATGGCGTTACCTACCTTGATGGGTCTCTACTTGCTGACGTAGATAACGATATTTCTTATGATCGTCGCCAAGAAGTTATAAAATATATTGAAGAGCAACACAAGGGTAGAACTTGTAAAATTCTAACTCTCAATACTTTAAGCAGTAAATTGTGTGTAAAGGAGTGCGGTAAAATAGTTGGAGAGATGTCTGAAGATGAAGTAAATCAGATAAGTTCACTCATCCCCAAGCAGTTTGGCAAGGTAGCTAAACTAGACCAGGCACTAGAAGAGAGCGACAAATTCAAAGAATTTGCGGATAAAAATACAAAAATATTTAAAATTGCAAAAAAATTAGAAGGATTAAACAAAAATACAGGAGTTCACCCATCTGGTATCGCCATTAGTTTCTACGATATTGAAGAAATTATGCCGATGCAAAAAACAAACGACGGCAACTTAATATCTGCCTACGACATGAACGACGTTGCGTCTTTGACTGTTAAGTTTGATATTCTTGGACTTAGAACCCTTTCTGTAGTAAGTGATACTTGCAAGCAGTTGGGTATAAATATCGAAGATATAGATGTCGGACTCCCAGAAATATATGAAAACTTCAAATTCATTGAGGCACCAAAGGGTTTGTTCCAGATTGAAGCGGATACAAATTTTAAAGTCTGTAAAAAAATTGCTCCTAAAAATCTGGAGGAGCTGTCTGCTGTTGTTGCAATTGCTCGCCCTGGTGCACTTGACTATTTGGATGTTTATGCTGACTATGCAAGCACCTCAAGATTTCAGTCAGTTAATGAATTCTTTGACGATATTCTCTCTTATACTGGCGGTATTCCCCTATATCAAGAGCAGTTAATGAAGATGGCCGTTAAGGTCGGATTTACTCTTGATGAGTCAGAACAGCTCTGCAGAATTGTGGGTAAAAAGAAGGTAGATCAAATGCCAGCTTGGAAAGCCAAGATTGAGCAAAAAGTCGAAGAGAAAAATTTAGATAAAGAAGTCGGCGAAGTTTTATGGAAGGTTGCAGAAGATTCAGCCAACTACTCTTTTAATAAATCGCACTCAATTAGTTATGCTATTTTGGCAGCAATTACGACTTACTTAAAATTTAAGCATCCAAAGGAATTCTTTTTATCCTTGCTTAAAATGACAAAGCATGAGCCAGATTCTCATGCGGAGATAGCCTTAATTAACCAAGAGCTTTGTTTGTTTAATATGAAACTTCTTCCACCAGATTTATCTAAGTCTGATATTAATTTTAATATAGAGGGCCGTGACATAAGATTTGGTGTTAATAGCATTAAAGGGGTTTCAGAAAAAACCTTAGAGAGCTTAGTTGATTTTAGAAAAGCCCAAGAAAGCAGTCAAAACAAATATGATATATTTGTAACTGCCAAGCAATGTGGCCTTAATATAGGCGTTTTGTCTGGCCTCATACAAGGCGGGATGATGGACTCTTTCTGTACCTCACAAGCGGAGATGCCAAATCGTTGTCGCTTAGTCTTAGAAGCTCAAGCCTTTAATATTTTAACCGATAGAGAAAAGCGAAACATAATACAACTTGGAGAAAGGTTTAATTACGATGCCCTAGAAACAGTGCACTCAATAATAAAAGACTCTTTAATAGCAGATGACGGGAGACCCATTATGAAGCCTTCTCGTTTTGAAACTTTTAAAAAGAAGTATTCTTCTTACAGAAAAATTTATGATAAAAACAAAGATCACTTAAAGTTCGCTAACTGGTTCTTTGAGCGTAAGTATTTGGGCTATAGTCACTCCACTCAAATTAAAAATGTATTTGGCAATTCTTCTGATCTAGTTGATAGTTTAGAGTTAAAATCAATTCCAGACAATGGAAGAGTTAAATTCGTTGGGGTTGTAACAGACTGCATAGCGAGAACCAGTCGAGCTGGAAATAAATATATGAGAGTAGAGATTCAAGACGATTTTGGTAAAGTCAACTTCATGCTTGCCAATAATAGGAGATCAGCTACATTAGATAAATATCTTGATGAAGGGGGCAAAAAACCTAAAGAAGACCAAATCGTTTTTGTTTATGGAAGCAAAGGCGAAGATATAATCTTTGGAGAAAAAATAAATATTCTTGATGAAAAAATATACACCAGACTATCTGAAATTAAATAATGGACTTTTCTGAATTTAACTTAACACCAAGCGCCAAAGCTTGCCTAATAAAAAGTCAAAGCATAGCTGAAGAACTAGGTCATTTGAAAGTGATTGACTTGCATTTATTTTCGTCAATCATGGACAATGAAAATATAAATATAGATAACGCTCTATCTTTTTGCGAAATAAGTAAAGACGGTCTCAACCAAGCTATTTTTTCTGCTTTATGTTCTTACAAAGAACCCAAGCGCAAAAAGAAAATTTACGCAGAAGAAGTATTAGAAATTTTAGAGTCTTCTTTTGTAATTTCCAGATCCCTCAAACACGAATACATTGGGGTAGATCACATATTTTTAACAATAATAAACACTAGAAAAGAAATTTCAGAATTCTTGGAAAGTTTGGAAATTGACGTAGAAAAAGTATCTAATGTTTTATCTAATTTTATAAAAAATGGTGTAGAAAGAATTCCCGCACAAACTGGGGCACCTCCTAAAGCCCAACCTCAAGACAAAGACACAATGTGGTCTTGCTGTGAAAATATAAACGAAAAGATTAGGAAAAGAGGAACTTTTGAAATATTTGGTAGAGATAAAGAAATAGATCGAGCTTTTGAAGTCTTGCTTAGAAAAAATAAAAGCAATGTTATTTTTGTTGGAGATGCTGGCGTTGGTAAAACAGCTATTGTAGAAGGCATGGCTGAAAAAATTGTTGAAAGAAAATGCCCAGATCTTTTACTTCATAAAGAAATTATATCTTTAGATATAGCCTCTGTTGTATCTGGAACTATATACAGAGGTCAAATGGAAGAAAAAATTAAAAATATAATCGATTCTTTAAAAACAAATAAACAATACGTTTTATTTATTGATGAAATTCATACAATTATTGGTTCGGGAACAAGCTCAGAAGGCGGATTAGATATGGCAAATATATTAAAGCCAGCCTTATCTAGAGGAGAAATTTCCTGCATAGGAGCAACTACTTCAGAAGAATATAAAAGTTTTTTTAAAAAAGATTCAGCCCTTGATAGAAGGTTTGAAAATATTGAAGTAAAAGAGCCCTCTAAAGAAGAGGTCGAAGAACTACTACTTAAAGCAAAAACTTCTTATGAAGAATTTCATACGGTAGAGTATTCAGAAGAAATTATTAAATTAATCATTGATCTGTGCGATTATTACCTTCCACTTAAAAAATTTCCAGATAAGGCTTTTGATATTCTAGATGAATCTGGAGCCAAAACAAAAAAAACACACATAATCAGACCAAAAGAAGCCAAAGACCTAGAGAAAGATATGATTAAAGCTCAATCCGATACAGATACTAAAGTTTTTGATAAATTGCACAAAAAATATGAAGCTATTTTAAAAAAATGGGGAGAAAAGTTGGAGAAAACCTCTTTTAGTGTTGACAAGCAAACTATATATGATATATTTGCCAATAAATTAAACGTAGATGCAAAAACTATAGAAAATAAATCTACAATCAAACCCAAAGGAGTTATAGGATTTTAATTATGAGAAAAACAAATCGTATCGTAAAAACAATGAAACAAAGCGGAGGTCGTTTTTTCGGCCTTCGGACAAAGGACGGAGCTAGTTATAATGCTCAGTTTGTAAATGAAACACCTAGCTATGTCGTTATCCACGATAGAAATGCTGGCGTTAGGCGAAAGTTCGCTAAAACCAGTTTAACTGGTCTAAAAATGGGTACAGTAAGTATCTAATTTTCAAGGCGGTAGAAATACCGCCTTTTTTGTGTAATATAGTAAATGGAAGAAGGCCAAAAAATTAGTATTTCAGATTTTTTAACAAATAGGGTTTTGACAGAAAGAAAAACCTTAAAAATATCTTTGGTTGAAAAGAATTACTTACTTGAAATTTTTACTGAAGATTTTTATCTTAACGAGAAATTTCCAGAAATTGATCAAATTGAACAATCTATTAAAATTATAGACAGAAACATTTTTTATGATATTTATAGATTCTCTTATGATAATTTAAGTTATGCAATAAAAGTTGGAGAGAATAATGATTCATTTATATTTGAAAGAGAAAAAAAAGCGTTAGAGTCTATAAAAGATTTAAATCTTTCTCCAATGTTTTTTAATAATGCCTTTTCAGACGACTATGCCTATCTTTTAACATCTTTCGAAAACTCCCAATCATCAAAAGAATTAGGTCTTTCTTATACCTATGAAAATATAGAATTATTAGGCTCTTCTTTGGCAAAAATACACAACGCCACAAAAACAGAAGAAAATCAAAGAGAATATTTTTTAGACTCTATGTATTCTTTAGGTTCATTTGAAGATTTTATGGATCAAGAATTTTATAATGCATTGTTGGAAAGACCAAATTTTAAACAAAGCTTAGCTTTACTTAAAGATATTAAACAGACAGTTGAGGATCAACTTTTCGAACCTGGAGAGGGGTTTTCTTGCTTATGTCATACTAATTTAAATCTTTCGTGTATTTTAAATAGGCCTAATCAATTAAAAATTTGTAACTTTTTTGAGTCATTTCATATTCACCCAGCTTGGGATCTTGCATTTGCATCTTACAAGTTACAGTTAAATGATCATCCTATTTATGAAAAAAAATTCTTAGAGGCTTATCACGCAGAATCTTTTCTAAAAGAAGAAGATTATAACTATGTTTACTTCAAACAATTAGCTTATAAAATATTGCTGTACAAAATAATTTCTGGTTATTTTTATAAATCATTAGTGGATAACGAAGAAGTAGGTAGTGTTTTAAATCTCTTTAAAAATTATGCTTTTATTAGAGAAAGCATACAGGACGAGTTTGCAGACTATATGGACATGTTGGACGAAATGTTTGCGCCCTTTATTAAAAATATTTAAATAATTCTTGTAGAATTATGCTGCATATTGTATATAATATCGCATATGCAATATAATCTATATAAACCAAACGCTAAAAGTACTGGGTGCGCTTTTTCTTTTAAAGTTATCGAAAAAGATAAAGAAGGGAATCCAACAAAACCAACATTTTTAATTCAAGCGATTAAACAAGCTAGTTGGGATCAAAACAAGAGATCTGGATCTTTCAGTGCGAACGCTAAAGACCCAGAGAAAAATATCTATTGCAAGATAAATGAGAATGAAGCTGGCGCTATAATAGATACTATTGAAAAGTATTCAGAATGGTCAGCGTTTCATACGTATAACGACGATAAAACAAGTCTTTCATTAAAGCCATATCAAAAACATAACGGTGTCGATGCTTGGTCTTTTGGCGTTATCAAAAACTCTACTCTTAAGTTTGGAATTGGCATCGAACTAGGAGAAGCAAGAACCTTAAAAACTTTGCTAGAGCTGTATCTTACAAGACTTTTTTCTTACGAGGGTTAATGAAAAAGAAAGTCCTAATTCATTCAAATAACGCAAAAGCGTTTACTGGTTTTGGCAAACACACCAAAAACATTCTCCGCTATTTACAAGCCACAAACAAGTATGAGATTATTGAATTTGCTAATGGGACTCCCTGGGGCGACCATTACTTGAAAACGAGACCTTGGAAAGCTCAAGGCTCTCTACCCAATAACCCTGTTGCTATACAGCAAATTAATGCTGATCCAAATAGGGCTAGAACGGCTAGCTATGGAGCTGAAATGATTGATCAAGCAATCAAAGAATATAAGCCAGATATTTATATAGGAATTGAAGATATTTGGGCTTTTTCTAATTACTGGAAAAAACCTTGGTGGAATAAAATTAATAATATGATTTGGACTACGCTCGATAGCCAGCCAATTTTACCACAAGCGATGGAGGCTGCCCCCGAAACAAAAAATTTTTATACTTGGGCTTCTTTTGCGGAAAAAGATATGGTTAAAGCTGGTCAAGGTCATGTAAAAACTTTGCACGGAACCGTCGATACAGAAGACTTCCATAGATTTATTGATGAAGACAGAAAAAAATTAAGGAAACAATTCGGTCTTTCGGATGAATTTATTATTGGATTTGTTTTCAGAAATCAATTAAGAAAAAGTGTACCAAACTTACTGGAAGGTTTTAAAATATTTAAAAAAGATTGTCCAAAAGCTAAATTACTTTTACATACTCATTGGACGGAAGGTTGGGATATACCAAGACTTATAGAAGAAAAAGGCCTCGACAATAATGATATTCTCACAACTTATCATTGCTCATCTTGTAGCCAATATGATATACGCCCCTTCAGCGGTCAAGAGCAGGACTGTAGATTTTGTGGAGCTAAAAAAACAGTTAATACAACAAATATCAAACACGGCGTTGATGAAGAACAACTAAATCAAATATATAATTTAATGGATGTCTATTGTCATCCGTTTACTAGCGGAGGTATGGAAATACCTATCTTTGAGGCGAAACTTACTGGACTAATTACCCTAGTTACAAATTATTCCTGCGGAGAAGATTCTTCTACTAGTGAAAGTGGTAGTTTCCCACTTGACTGGTCTGAGTATCGAGAACCAGGAACTCAATTTATTAAAGCTTCAACATATCCATCTAGCATAGCCAAACAACTTAAAAAAGTTTGGAGCATGGATTTAAACAAAAGATTGCAAATTGGTTGGAAAGCTAGAAAATGGGTAGAAGATAATTATTCTACAGATGTCGTTGGCAAGAAGTTAGAAAAAATCTTAGATGAAATGCCAGATGTAGACTATGATTTTGATTGGGATAAAGAGGCAAAAGAAAAAACCTTAGATTTATCTGATTTAATAGATGAAGGCGAATCTTTAGCTATTGTATTGCCCCAGTCAGCCTCAGATATTCTATGGTTAAATGCTATGATTGGAGACGTTAAAGAATTATATCCGTCCCACAATATATATATATTTACTCAACCAGATTTATATTCTTACATAGAAGATCATCCCGACGTTCATAAAGTACTTCCGTATTCTAAGGAAATAGATAGTCCATTTCTACTTGAAGGTAAATTAGATCATGAAGGTTATTTTGAGCTGGCCTTTTTCCCGCATTATAGCAGTCAAAGATCAGCTTCATTTTTTCATAACGGTAAAGATAAAAATACATTTAAATTATGTCGCACATAGCAGAAGTTTACGCAAAAGATTTGGGGGTCAGAATTGGGCAACCTAAAATAACAGATCATTTTTATCCTAATGTTATGGATAAATATATTTATTTTAATCCACATGGAGATTATCCATCACAAGAATATAAACATTGGGACGTTGTTTTTTCTATGATAGAAGAAGCTTTAGAAGAAAAAGAGATAGGTATATTAACAGCCCCAGAACAAGATAAAATAACAGTTAAGCAAAATAATCATTTAATTAAAAAATCATTGTTATATGTGGGGACGGCCAGTCATCGAGTCCACCTTAGTGACATTTTTTCCATTCCTTCTGTTTGCGTATTAGGTAATATGTATGAAGAAAATTTTAATTTGTTTAAATATGCGGAAGTTGTAACTCCAGATTTTTCAAAACAAAAACCTTCTTTTCAAATGGAAGAAGGAAAGAATAGAGTTAATGAAATCAAACCAGAGACTATAGCACAAATTATATTAGCTCAACTTGAGATTGAATTCGATGTTAATTTTAAAACAATTAGAATTGGCGAAAATTTTCATAATCCCACAATGGAAATTGTCCCTAACTTTTTTAAGCCCTACGAAGAAGTTAAAGGTAAACCAGTAAATCTAAGATCAGACCTTCACTTTGATTTGGAAATGATAACTCGTTGGTGCCGATATTGCATTGTAAATCTTTATTTAGACAATGAGTTAGAAGAGCATATCGTAGCTAATTTACCAAACCTTAAACAAATTGTTTTTAAATACTCTGAAGAACATGAAAAAGAAGACTTAGCAAAATTTTTTAAAATATTAAAAAGATACAATAAGAGGATTATTATAGAAGTCTCCAACGAGGAAATAGTTTCCCAAGTAAGATTAAAGTATTTTGATTATAGTGTGATTTTAAAAGAAGAAGCTCCCGAGGTGCCTAATCTACCCGAAGACTGCAAGTATATATCAAATAAGCAATTTGTTCTAGACGGGGAGTTCTATTTATCAGAATCTTCCGCTAAAAGACTTGACAAAACAAATAACTTCGTATATGATGGAATCTCAAAATCAGAAATAGAAAGTTTATACTTATATGTCAAAAAATAAATTATACGGCCCAGACTTGTGGAAACGCAACGAACACGGACTCCTAGAGTCTGTTGAATACGAATTTAATCAAGATGGCTCAGTCAACTGGCGAGCCATGATCAGCCCAGAGCATCTATATCCAAACAAGGATCACTTCGAAATGCGTAAGATGCCAGTTCCAGATTCTATTGAAGGCCTTGAAGACAATCAGCTTTTAATTAAGCTTGGTGGAATCAAAGAGCTTGCAAAGCTGCGGGGTTTTCATAATTTAACATACGACATTTATGAGTCTTCAGACAATCGCGTCGTTACCCAGTGCATGATTAATTGGATCGATAACTATGAAAGCAACGGTTCACAAACATTTAGTTCAATAGCTAACGCTACTGTTCATAATACAAATGGATTCGCTGCTAAGTTTTTAGAATGTATTGCAGAAAATCGTGCGTTTGTTCGTGCTGTCCGTAATTTTCTCGGTATTCATATCGTTGGAGCTGACGAAATTGACTCATCTAAAAACAAGTCTCCTATTGTAGCTCCTCCATCATCCTCTGGAGCGAAAGATATTAGCCCACAGGGCATTTTAAAAGAAAAAGCGGGTACAGACTTCAATTCTTTTAAAGGGTGCCTTAGAGCGTGGTATAAGACTGGCGCTTACACTAATGACCCAGAGGTCATCAAAGAGTGGTCAGATTATAAAGATATTCCCGCAAAAGAGTGTCGAAAATTATTAAAATTAATTTAAATTAATTACATTAGTTTCAAAGAAGGCGGAATCTACAACGGTTCCGTCTTTTTTTAGGTCAAATTTGGCGTTGAAATCATAATTGTAATCCCCAAAAAATATCATATTGTCTACATCAGTAAATGTAAAAGTATCTGCTTCATGATCTTGTGCTATAACAGTATATTCACCACTTTTTTCTATAAAAACATCAAGAGTGTAATCAAGTTGGGTTAAACTAAAGGTTCTATCTTTTTTATCCACCGTTACAAATCTATATTCAACATCTTTATAATTAGAAGATCCAGAACCAAAACCGCTACCACTAATTCTTTCATAATTACTAATATTTGAATTTCCAATTTCTATTTCCTTAATGATTGGGTTCATGTAAATGTCTCTTCTAGATTCTATGGAAAAGTTTTTGGTAAAGTTGTTGCTCGACTCTGGATTCCTTAAAGCAGCTACAGATATAGTATAGTTCCCATCTATCAGCCCATTTAGTCTATATTCCGTAGTGTCGTCAGACTCTCTTAAAAATTCTTTTTGTACATATGGCCCAGCTTGATTTGATCTGTAAGCTACAACCCTGTAAGATGTTTCATTGCTGTTGGCTTGAGCGTTAATCGTTCCCGTTACAGAGTAACTTAAATCATTATTTAGAATGACGGTCTCGTCGAAGGTTGGGGTAAGCGGTCTATTTATTGTATGCGCTGGTATACCTATATTGTATGTTACTTCTTCTACGTCAAAATCTTCTTCTTCTATTTTTTTGAATTTTTCTATATCATATTGGATGGCTTCAATATTGAAGATATTATTTTCTTGTTGCCTCTTTCTTATGACCTTGTAAGTTTTGTCTACATCATTTGTTAACTCAACGTTAAAGAAAGACCCAACTTGAGCCCCGCTTAAGTGTTGAAAATTAGCATCTCCAGTATCTAGATATAATTTAACATTATTATCTTCCTTAACAGCTCCTGTGACTTGTATTTTTTGTATTTCAGTTAAGCTTTGCTGATTTATAAAATCAGTGTCAACGACCCCACTATAAGTATGAGAATCTTCTCCGAATTGATACAATGTTCGATATTTTACAATATCGTAAATATTTTCCAATTCATTTTGTTTTCTATTTGTATACAAGTAAACCCCTCCAGCTGATCCAAGTCGAATTTTGCTTGGATTTACATGGCTTTCAACTCTAATATATGGATCTGGCGTTAAAGAATTAACTTCTAAAACTTTTCCATAATTAATTTCAAAGTTTTTTACCTCATCATCGATTCTAATTATATCTCCTGGCTCTAAAAAGAAACATTCAGAAGAGGCTTTAAATGAAACGATTTCCGTTTCCATCTTATTACTTAATAAAACATATTTACCCATTCTCTTTGCTTGGGATTTAGATGTACAACCAATACCATTAAGAATTTTAGAGACTATCCCGTATTTTCTTATTGCGTCTTCGTCTTCTATATATTCTGATTTAGTGGAATATAAGTCATTTGAATCAGAATACATAACTTCAACTTTTGAGAATCTAGCAGAGCTTGTTATATCCCCATAATTAAAAATTCCATCAAAAACATTTCCGTTATTAAATATAGCGCTTATTTGTTTTTCGTTATCTATAGCGAAGTTTAATCCAACACCGTCCCAATAAGTAAATCCTCTAAATATAGAAGCGATGTTTCCTACAACTTCAAATGCATTTTTAGGGTCGTAAATTCTAATATTACAACTAAATCTAGGCTCTAAACCTCTAGTTGCATCTGGCAATCCATCAAAATACCCATCACTATCCACAGCGTCACAATATTGTGCTATTTTATAAAGATTAAAGATGTTTATATCCTCTCTATCATCTATGGAATTCCCTACTCCGTAAATAGGGTTTATCATTAGGTCATATAGAATCCAAGCGGGGTTATCAGTCCATCCTAATCTAAATGTTCCGTCCCAAGGCCCATTGTAAATTCTTTTCTTATTCTTGCCAAAAATAAAAGTCGAATCTAAAACTGTATTCACTGTACCTATGAGGTCTGCATGAAATCCTCCTACCTTATCTTTCATGCAATTATCGTGGCGTACCACATCTATAACAGTTCCATCCCAATGATGTATTAGTTGGTTATTTTTTCTAATCCTAACATCTGATATTTTTCCTCCTGCTTTTATATGAGCGGGCGGGTATTCGTCTCCGTTGGTCCCAATTAATAATCTAGGTGTAGTATTTGCACCTTGATTTGTTACTGTGCCACCAAAATTTATATTTCCTCTCTCAGACGTCATTGTGCCAGAACTAGTTCCAACCACTTCATCTCCAACTTTTACTTCTAGTGTGTATTTTTTTCCGATTCCTTTCAAGCTAATGTCATACACATCTGCTGGATTAACGTCGCCGACTTTTAAGAAATTCGGATCTGAATTAAATCTTTTAACTACTCCTGCTACATTGTATGTGTTAGTAAAAACAGATACTCCTTGTACGGATAAATTTCTCATAGCGCCAGCTCCTCTTCTCCCAACAGTAGCGTTCTGACTATTAACTCCCAAGATGTACAAACCAGTAATTCTCGCCATTCCATTAGGATGAGATGCCACATCTGCTAGTGTCGCAGTTGTAAGCTCTGCAATAATACTATTGTCGCTTCTGTCTCTGAGCTTTATCCCAGTTGATAAATTACCCTCGAGTTTAAATTGCACAAATTCAAATTGTGAAAAAGTCCTCGTACTAGTTGCGCTTTTACCTGGGACTTGAGTAGTGGTGTTTTCTACGCCATTTCCATCTGTACTGCCTACTGGGAGACTACTAAGAGATAGTTGTATTTTATTTCCACTAGTAAACCTTATTTCAAGTCTTTGATGGCTTCCCGCTGTCCATAAGATACTATTACTAGTACTACCAACATTGCCTAGAAGTAAATCAAACTGTATATTAAAACTAGTGCTAGTATCAATATTAGCATCAACAGCATTAAACGTAAGATTTTGAGCATCATTTATATACTCCCAATCATTATAAAAATGACTACTATTTCTTCCAGCTATACTTACGACCAAAGGAACATCAACTGCAGTTCCATTGGACTGTCTTATATTAGCAGCTATATTATCATTATGGTTAAAAATACTTATTCCATTAGCTTGCGCAAATCCTCCATCCACACTTAACAAGTACTGAAAGTCAGTTCCTGCGTTTCCTGCAGCCACTGCTAAAGAACCAAATCCAACCCTCATTTCAATTTCAAAATTACTAGTTCCTATGTCTATATGATCGTAAACTTTTCCATAACCGCCTCCATCAAATGTTTGAATGCTTCTCAGCCCATAATCTTTTGAACTCGATATAAACCTTTTGTCGCTCCCGTCTGAATCCAATGGTTCATAGTTTGATGGTATCGCAATAAGCTTCCCCCTAACTTCAAAGTCTCTAGTTGGCTGCGCCGCAAAATTTCTAGCATCAAAAATAGTTCCAGCAGTTGCTACAAGCGGATAACTAAATGGCTCACCAATTCTTTCAGATACATAACTTAAAGAACAGTCTCTTGTAATAAGAGTTGAGTCTGTTTCATAACTTAATTTTTCTATTTTTATAAACCTATTTGGCACTTTCCAATCTTCTCCAGGAAATATAAGTTCTCCAGATGTATATCCATATTGATTTATCATAGCTTGTGTTAAACCTGGTATATTAGTATCATCAACCGTGACGCCCCTCAAAACTTTATTCCTTGGCAAGTCCCCTATCTCATCATACGTGTCGAGGTAATTAGAAACAACGATACCCTCATATCTATTTGTTTCAACAACTTCAAATGTTCCAAGCGCTATATCTTTTAAATTATTTCCAGCAGCTAATAAAGTCCCCACATTTCCAGTTACTCCACCTTCAAAACCATAAGTGAATCCCATCAACAAGGTTTCACTTTGTTGGACGCCAGCGCTTGCACCGTTAGCTATAGTGTCACTTAAACCTTCTATAGCTAATGTAGGTGTAGCTTTTTTTACATCAATTCTTTTTATTGTATGAGTGTATGGATACGAATCTGATTCTAGTGGTGGGTTCAACATCCAGGTAGAAAAGTCTCCCCCCTGTCTTAGATCAGAATATCCTTCTCCATCTCCATCAGCAGCTGATCCTCCATACTGAAGTGGTCCGTATAATTTTTTTCTTACATCAAAATCTTGATCTCCCTCAGAATGACCTAGCATTTTGGGTTGTTTTTCGAATCCTTCTCTAAAATCAAAATCTATGTTTCCATAATTATATGTTAAATTTAAATCACTGATATAGCCTAGACCAATCTCTTGACCAGCTAATTCTCCAACAATAGGGGACAATTGATTTGGAGTTGGCGATTCTAGTGAAATTGGCCCAGTGGCGCCATCATAAACAAAAACATCATATCCGTTGTCTAGGCCACTTTGTAGTGTATTTGGGACATTGCCGCCTTTTGCAACAAAGAACTTTCCAGTATTAAAATCTCCATTCGCTTTTAGCTCGTCGTTATCCCCAATTTCAAAAAAGTATATTCCTCCTCCAGCAAATCCATCTATCAAATATTTCTTTCCTACTTTTCCAGATACACCTACATCTAGTACATTTGGAGCAGCGGTGTAGGTACCAAACTTGCTATTATTAAAAACTTGATAACCATAAAAAATTGGAGAAGGAATTTCTATAGCTTCTCCGTCTTCATTTTTTATTAATCTTTTTGCTAGATTAGTGCCATTATATACATCTAAATTAAAAGTCGTTGTATTATATATTTCAGTAGCTTGACTATTAAAGCTGGTAAATCTTAAAGTCCACTGGTTCCATTGAGTCGGACTAGCAGTTGCTTGATACTGATACCAAGTAGAGGCCGTTCTGTCAACCCACGGAAAATCTTCACTCGTTGATGTCGCTCCATTAATAGCGAGGCTTGTGTCGTTTCCATTAGTGCTGTTATTACCATACGAGTAAAGGCCGCCAAAGTGCCAAAAAAACCGTCCATCACTAGCTTCTTGTTTGAACATCACATAGGTCTGACCGTCTGAACCAAGTACGTTCCATTTTAATGATCCATATGACCTAAGCGCTGTAGCCGTCGTACCCGCTTGTATCGCTATTGTTGCGGTTCCAGTGTAGGTATTAGTTCCATCGCTCCATTCAATTGTGAAATTAGTTACGGTACTTGGATCAACAGGGGCGGTGTTTTCAAATCGGTTGGTGGTGTTATTAACCCTTGAATATATTGCGTCTCCTGTTGGAAAAATTCCATACGATTTAAATTGAATCATTCCAAATCTGCTTAAAGACTTATTTTCGTTTACAAATTCAATTAAAGCTTGCTTGTCTTCAGCGATGTCTCTTTTTTTAATAGAAGACATCGGTGCATTATTAACATTAAAATTAGTAGCAGATTCATAAGCTACTAACTGTCCAGATATATTATCGAAAGCCGTTTCTATGTTTGCGCTAGTTAACCGACCCATCATTTGGATTTGATCAAAGTCTACTGTCCTTATTTGTGGTTCGGGTATACCTTTATCTAAAACACGAGTATTATCTAAATAAAGAGAATTTAAAATTGACATATTATTAGTCTTTCTACCTTCAGCATCTACTAAACCGTAAATAGGCCCTTCAGATATTAAATCCAAAACATTCATGGAGGCCACAGATTGTAAGCCATCTTGACCCCCTGCTGGTGGTTTTAGCGTTGCAGAACCTTTAATTAGCTTAGCTTTTGACTTAAAATATTCCTTGTAGTCCTTCATCCTAATTATATTACACTATATCAATGAGACAATAATCAATTACTTCTTCTTTGTCCCTTAACAAAACTTTGATTTTTATTTCTTCTGACTTAAACATCTTAGATTCTATAATAATTCCATTTCTTTTAAATTTTAAAAATTTTTTAGTATAATCCTTAGTAGACTCTTCATAAACAAGGGCTTCAAAATATAAATTAGGATAATCTACAAGTGTATTTTGCATAGTGTCCATATCCATTATCATTATTTGAAATATCAATGCATCCTGTTTATTTACTTTAATAAATTTTTTAACATAATTATAGGCCGTATTGGTCCCATTGACCAAAATCATTGATATTTTGTTATTTCCCCTTCGAGGTGGTAAAACTTTTACTGAATGTATAATCATAGTACTATTTTAATTCGTTTGGTCAGAAATTTCTTCTGAACTTATAGAGCTCACTTCAAATGTGTATGTTCCAAATGAAGTTATATCATTAAACTTCCCAGTTGTTACAAAATTCCCATTTGTCACTGTATCTTGTTTTAATATTCTTTTTGTATCTACTTTCGCATTTGGATGAATAATACTTAATTTATAAGCGGTTTCATTGCCAGTAATATCGCCAGTAATTTGAAAGTTTATCTCTGAATTGTATTGTGTGGCCACTACTTGACTTTCAAATCCTAACGGCTCGGTAATTGGCTTGTTAACGATTTGTGGTATTCCAATATTATAAGGCTCTGCCTCATCTAAAGAATAATTAATTGGAGATTCTATAATATCAAACTTTTCTTTTCTATACTCTGTAGCGCTGATCCCATACAAATTAGTTTCTTCTGGATTGATTGACAACACTCTATATTGTTTCGGCACCCTATTTGTCAAATCTAAATTAATCAAAGTGCCAGTTTGAACATCGGGCAAATATCCACTTGGGTCTTCGATACCAATTCTAATTTTAGTAGCTAATTCATTTGCTCCCGTAATTTTTAATTTTCTAACTTGTGGAGTATACATATCATTCAATTCTTGAGTTCCAATTGTACCTCCCGCTTCAACATTATTGTATAGGTCAACTAATTTATCCTGCCCTGTAGATACTATTACAAAAGCCCCGCTATGATTGTTAATTACGGAATTTGTGTTTATTTTATTTTCTATTTCTATAAATTTATCGCCAACTGATTGTATATTTAAAATTTTTGCATAGTTGGCTTCAAAGTTTTTAAGCTCGTCTTGGACTTCAATAATATCTCCAATAGAAAGCATTAATCCTTGGGCAGAAGTCTTAAAGTTTACGACTTCTCTTTCTAGTTTATTTGAGTATATTATGTACCTTGCAAGTCTACTTGCTTGTGATCTGCTTGTCGCTCCTCTCGCTGTAACATTTCTTCTTAAAAGTCCGTTTTTTCTTAGCCCATCTTCATCAACAATTGTTTCTTTTTTCGCTGTATAATTATCTCTCTTATCTAAATAGACAACATCTGCAGTATTAAACAAGGAAGATTTATTTGTTGTTTGATAATTAAATATTCCATCAAAAACATTTCCATTGTTAAAATACATCATCACTTCTTTAGGCTGATCAGCGAAAAAGTCTAGTCTGCCATTAGCCCAGAACGCCATACCATTAAATACTGATGCTATATCTTTTATTGATTCAAAACCGTTATTTGAAATATCTAACATAATGTTGCAGGAGAATCTTGGCTCTAATCCACCCACTCCATTATCTAGACCAACAAAAATTCCGTTATTGTCTACAGAATCACAATATCTACCAATTTTATATAAATTAAAAATATTTATATCTTCAAAACTGTCTATTCGATTTCCTACTCCATATCTTTGATCAGTTAATAAATCATACAAAATCCAAGCAGGATTATCTGTCCAACCTATTTTAAAACTTCCATCCCAGTCGCCGTCGTAAACTATTCTAGTTCCTAGGTTTTCTGCATTATCAACAAATCTTTTATCTTTTCCCTCTAAATCCAAAGGAAAGTAATTCGAAGGTATTTTAATTTTTCTTAATCTTACATTCCATTGTTTATTCGGAGGGTCTTTAAAAGATCTAGCATCAAGATACGTTTTCATCACAGCAGAGAATGGGTAAGAAAATTTTTCTTTTATCACTTCTATGACTTGGAATATTCTGGCCGCCCTCGCCATTCTTGTCGAATTTGTTTCGAAATCATTTTTTCTTACTTCAACTTTTCTTGGAAATTTTTGAGCTAAACTAGCTTTAGTTTCATTTGGATAATCATCAATAATATCATCATATGAAGGTAATGTAATTTGATCACTATCCACAGCATAAAAACCTGGAACGAGTCCATAATAAGAAATTTTTGTTTCTTCGGTTGGGAATATACTCTCTGGAACCCCTTCAAAAGAAATAAAAATTGAAAAATTAATCTGCAATGCATCTGTTTTTACTGAAGCTTCATAAATGTCTTGTTGAGAAATAAGGTCTTGGTATAATTGTTCAATAATAAATGTGATTTTTATGCAGTCTACCTCTTTTCTACTAACTATATAAGTTAATGGTACATAATCAACATCAAGAGGTATATTCGCCATCCAGTCGGATTGAAACTCGAGATTCGATTCAACATCAGCGCTAGATGTGCCCTCGAGTGCGGAATAACGCCTCATTCCAGCATTATTGGCATTGGTAATGGATTCGTCCATATTTATCTCGGGGTCAAATTCTTCGTTTGGATTACTTGGGCCGTATATTGATTTATTGAATTCTGTCGAAGTCAAATTTTCTTGAGTTAGCGGTTTCTGGTTTTCTTCACCCAAATTAAAATCCATTCTAAAATTACTAAAATTAAAAAGACCTGGATCTCTTTCTACTAACCTTAATCCTATTTTTTTGTTTAAGGTTTCTACGGATGGGGCTTTAACATTTGGGTTAGCGACGTGCGCGTATTCAAAATTTCCATTTTTTAAAGCAAACACATCATAATCGTTAGATGCCCCACTTGCAATTTTATTTCCACTTATCGTAGCTGAATCCGATGGGTTAATAAATATTATTCCAGTATTTATACTTCCATTAGATGTTAAAGGAATTGCTTTTTCTCCCAAATAAACTGGATAAAGAATAGTTCCTTTAAATTTATTTGACTCGGCTTCATTTAACTCCATCCCAAGACTTGTAGCATTTGAAGCTCCAGTAACTATAGGAAATGCTTGTGTTTGCGAATACCCCCCGTTAGAATAAGAACATTGCCCACGGCTACCGCCTGGTTCTATCAAAAACTTCCTATATACAAATGATTCTTTAACGCTTCTTGATCTCAAATCAAAGCCAGTAACTTCTGGGAAGGAGTGCCCTAGGCCATTCTCATCTTCTATTTCTAATCTTTCTCCATCTACTGAAAATGTTAATTCGTGATCTTTATTAAAATTTGTACCGAAAAAATCATCAGCAGAAAATGCCATATACGCAAAATCGCTACTACTCTCTGAAGCGTTTCCAGTCGTTTTTTCAAGAACTGTCATGTCATTGAACGCAAACCAATCTCCGCTAGCGTTCGCTCCTGGATTAGAGCTATTTTCATACATTCTTATTCTTAATCTTCTGAAATCATTGTTTGTGTATTCGAAATCAAAATCATTCCACTGATTAAAAGGAAAGTCAGTTGTGCCTCCAGTTATACTAAATGCAGTCTTTCCGCCATTATCCACCAATTGAAACTTTACTACATTAACATTATCATTAGCAGAAGGTATATAAATTGACCCAGTAAATCTATATGTTACATTAGGTTTATAAAGTCTAGCCGCATTATCGTAAGTTCCATATTCCGTTAAATCTAGTTGTTGACTCCCCCATCTAGATACAAACTTGTCAGCATTTTTTCCGTCAATTACAGTCTTTCTTCGAAATATTTTGTCTCTTTGAGCCTTTGCTGCCATTTTAGCACTACCATTTGAATTAAAAAGTAAGTTTCCATCAGCGTCCCTTAGCTGATATGCTTTCGTTCCAGGATTAAACACATTGTACAAACCACTCGGGTATCTTACGTTAGTTGATGAATATGGCTCAGCGTCATTGGCATAAGTCGCCTCCAACGTTGGTACTGCTATACCTCCGATAATATTTGGATCAGAGTTATAAAATCTATAAGGCTTCCAATAATCATAACCCAAATCGTTTATTTTTTCAGCTATTGCATCTATAATTGGTTCTTTCAATCCCTCTGGTTCATAGTAGCTAGCTAATGAATATCTATATTTACTTGGTCTTCCGTTTGGAAATCTAGAAGCAAAAGTAGGATTAAAATTCATGGCGGTGCCTAAGTAAGCACTAAAGTTGTTAAACGTGGAACCAGCATAAGCTACTGCATCTGATACATGTAAGGTTTTAACAAAAGCTCTTGTACAATAAGATTTCGACAACCTACCACTTGAATTTATTGAAGCTCCAAAACCATAATTGCCTTGATAAAGAATTGGGTTTTGTTCATCGGTGTAGACATAGGTGCTAGGGAGACTATAATTATTACCAGGTTTAGGTCTATTTGGGTGATATATCCTTCTGTATTGATAAGGAACCTTTCTATACCCATGACCAGCCCTTTTAAGACTGTCCCAAGAGTCATTTGCCGTCCTTGTCGTACTAGTCCCGTGATTCCATGCCATAAAAGTATCCAGTTTCTGATTACCACCAGGGCAAGCTAATATCGTCGTCACTTTTTTTACAAAATCGATTACCCCGTAACTGCCCGCGGCCCCAAGGGCTGATTGTGAAGTCGGGTATTCTTTATGTACAAATCTGCCGTCAAGCTCTCTTGCATATGAATCTAATTCACCGCTAACAAAAGGTTTAAAGTTGTAAAAAACGCCGCTTAATTTTCCTGTTGTTAGATTGTCAACTGTCTTTGTTGAAAGCACTGGTTCTGCGACAACTGTTCCGTCTAAATATGTGGCTTCTAATGCTGAACAAGATTTTCCATTAGTATTAACAAATCCCTCTATTGGCCCTTCAGATATTAAATCGCAAGCGATTAGGTCAGCAGTTGATAATTTTAAATCAGAAGAAAACGGAGGAGTAAGTCGAGTAAATTGGTCACCCACTCTATCTGCATTAGCTTGCAGTGCATTTTGATTTTTTTGAGCCTCGTCTCCTCGGCCGAATACAAAATTTTTATTATACTTTCTGTACTTTTTTAATATGTACTCTTTCATTAGAAAGTCCTGTATAATTCAGATATAGAATTCCCAAATGATTTTTGTATCTTTAATAGCGCATTTGTTCTATTAGATGCGTATCTTCTTTGTAATTGAGCGTCTAAATGTAATTCAAAGTTTGTAACAGCGGTCCCGACAACATAAGACCCAACTCTTAGTCTCCCGTACACAATAGGTATAGCTCTTCCTTGTGTTGATACATTTCTTGGGTTTTGAAAAAGAAAAGATGCATTTTTAATAGAAGATGTAATACTTCTTTCATTTGGTTCGTTTTCTGGTATAGGCGTTAGTAGATACATAATACCAGCAATAATCAAACCTACGCCTAACGCTATAAAAAAGGCTCCAAGGGCTGTACTAACACCAATAGAAAGACCAACACCAACAGCAAGAGCTCCAAGCGCTATAACAAGACTTCCAGCGTGACCAATTAAACAAGGGACTATATCAACTTCTTCAATTTTTTTTTGGTCTCTTGTTAATTCAAATGCATTTTTTGTTTCGCCGTTCGATATTATCTCGTAATGCCCGCCAGCTTTAGCCTCATCAATTACGCTTTTTTTAAAGCCTGGGAATATAGCATCTAACGCCTTGATGGCGTCAATTGGTTTTCTAATATTAGCAAACTCAAAATATTCCCCATAAAGTTTTTTCAATTTTCCGTGAAGTCTAATTTTTGTTTTCATTAGTAATTTGACCCTTCTGTTGTTGGCGGACTTGAATCTCCATCAGCTCTATCAATAGCCTCAATAGTTTGCTCTATAACTTTAGAGCCGACTCTCAATTCTCCGTACCCTAAAGGCACAGAAATAAACTGAGCTGGAATATTAGCTTTTGAAGCAAACCAAAAAGAATTTCCCCCTAACTGCGCCACCGCTGTTTTCGGTTCGTTTTCGGGTATGGGAGTCATTAAATATTGTATTCCAGCCATGACTAGTCCAATCGCTAAATTTACAACAAATGCCGCAAGTACTGGGACAGAGCCACTTACGCACGGGACAATATCTATTGTTTGTATTTCTTTTCTTTCGAGCGCCTCGTTGGCGTTTGTCACTAAATCTCCATCTACAATAAATTGATAAAAATTATTTTTTTCAGCTTCTCGTAAAAAAAAGTTCTTAAACCCATCGTAGTTAGCGTCAATAGCTAAAATAGAATCAACTGGTCTAGATATATTACTCATCTTAAAAAATGGTTTAAATTTTTTTGCAACTAATCCATGTAAAGTTATTTCTGTCATATTACCTCTTCCTTTAGTTGATCTAGTTGTTCTTTTCCCGCATCAGAATATTCTGGCTCGTAGATTCCAAACTTATTATTCTTTGTGCAATATATTAAAAATGGATAACAAATAATATCAGCAGATTTAATATCAAAATCTGAGGGCTTCTCGGTTCCATCATTATGGGAATGATAAATAGCTACAATATCATTATTTTTTTTAATATAGAGAAACTCTTTTGCTGGTATATAAAATTGATTTTTCTTATCTTCGGCCCTGTTTTCACACATTATTAAATCTAGTTCTCCGTCTTTCCAGACGACAAAACCGCAACGCTCTTCGGAAACATCTTTTTCACATTCAAATTCTATTTTTCTTTTAATGCTCATTAGTATGAATATTTTTCTGTTCCTGGGAATCCGCCATAAGGAAGATCTTTATTATTATTTACTCCTCCAAAATCATCATTTCCGAATCTAAGTCTGCAACCAAATAATTTTTTTGAACACTCGTCTTTAATCCATAAGTCGGGTCTTCTTTCTGGCGTCTGACCGCTTACAGAATCATGCCCGCTTTTACAGATATAGTAAACTGGGTGTTGTTGATAATAATTAGAGGTGAGACCCTGTCCCTCACTAACCCTGTCGCTTAATTTAAATACATAATCGCCTACAGCATATGTAACCGTAGTTTGATCTGTAGACGCTTGCCATAATCCGCTATCGCTTATACAATTGTCAACAGAAGTTTGCTGTGGGTGTGACCCACCTCCAGCAAGAGGAATTAAATCGCTGTTTAATCTGAAAGTAGTTCCAGCGCCAGTTACAAAAGTGTTATCATCAACTGTTCCAATTGGCCTATCAGCTTTAGTAGCAGTTTTGTTGTAGCCGTATCTACACCCAAATCCTCTATAAATCCAAGAACAGTATCTTGCTGAAATTTTTCTAGCTGGAATTTCTATATTTTCGAGTTCTAAACTAGAAACTAACTCAAACTCAACCGCGAGTTTATTTTCAGATTTTTTTCTAGAAATAAAATATTTATCATCTGGCATCCTAGCATCTGGATTTGCAGACCCCCAAGGATTGGAGTCGTCGGGAAAGTTCACATCGTCTATAAACTTCAAAAAAGTTCTTTTTCTTACTACTTTGGCCCCATTTAAATTATCGTATTTCCTTAAAAGCGAAGAAATATACAAACCAGCGTTTGAAACCTTAACTACGGGCCTAGGTAGTCTTTGGTCACCTAATAAATCAAACCCGTCTGCTTCTACAGGAATTGGCAAATACTCTTGGCCATCAAAGATAATTGGCCCTCCAATGCCATTAGTTCCTCCATGAAAATTGATTTGGGCTTGAGAATCGTTCTGGTAATCGTAGTATAATGTATACAATTCCAATAACGCCGTTGGTTCTACATCGAAAATAGCTCTTGCAAAAGCTTGATTTATTCCATTTGCCATGTACTATATTACACCCAAAACATACAAATTAAAATGAAGCTAGAAAACATTTCTTATAGAAAATATGAACCCAAAGACTTTGAAAGCGTTTTTCATCTTTTTATTAAGTTTCAAGCCAAGGCTGAAGTTAGTCTTTACCATAGCTTGGGCAAAGATCAAAGCCCTATTTTCTTATACCCATACCTATCTGGAGAGCTTAAAAAACTAATAAGTGACCACAAGTATCATTTTGTCGTAGAAAATGATGAAAATGGTCAAATTGTTGGGTATGCTTGTTTCGGTGACAGTGTTGTGGTTAAAGAAGGGGTTGACCTTATTTTAATATTTAAAGACGAAGACGTCCCTTTTAATAAGTTATTTAAATATATAATACTATTTGGCTTAAAAAAAGAATTCCGCGACAAACGGGTCTTTGCGATTCTGGGTAAACGGGATAGGTTTGATACATATGTAAAATTTATGAAAAGAACTTTTAATCTTCACGTTATGCAAACAGACGCTTTCGGTAGAGTATATGTAGAATTTTTAAAATGATAATATGTAAAGGTAACCATACAGTTAATTATGAACCTAAATATTTAGACGAACTTTCTTATGAATTGATGAAATTTCATAAAAAAGTTGACACAAACTATTTTAGCGAATCAAATTCTTTAAAAACATTTAGTCAAAAAATTGAGTTTTTTAAAGCCCGAACAAAAGAACTCGTAGAATCCTGTCAACACAACACTGTTGTAATTGACGATGGAACTGGTAAGATTTGTGGATTTTACTGCTTTAGAATAAAAGATGGCATATGTTATAATCCTTTTATATTTAAATCTGAAAGTTTTAGATATGATAAAATGACACTTAAAGGTTCGCTCAAAAGTTTTGACGGCATGAAAAAACTGGGATTCAATGAAATACATACTATCATAGACAGGAAAGACCCAGAAAGATATTTAAAATTCTTGCATAGGCTTTATAATATAACAGTTAAAATGGGAGATCCAATAAAAGTTATTTTCCACATATGAAACATATATATAAAAAGTTAGACAAAATTCTAGAAGAATTTAAAAAAGTAAATCAAACTAATAAATTTTTTCCAAATAAATATGATATGGATTATACTCTTTCTGAAGAGGTGCTTAATCAAATCATGATTAATGGGGATTTAGCAAAACCTGGTTCTATTGACCATAACGACAATCGCATAATTTTAAATAATTCAATATTCTATCAAATCAAATTGAAAGAAATGCTTGAGGAAGAAACAGGAATTAAAAGAAAATACTCTGGCTTTTTTTGGTATCCTCCCGATGCTTTTTGCGGCTGGCATACAAACAATAATTGCGAAGGCGAAAGAATCTACTTTGCTTGGGCGGCAGAAGATAAAAAAAGTTTCTTTAGGTACAGAGACCCAGAAACTGGTGAGATAATAACTGACTGGGATAAGAAGGGCTGGCAACATAGAAAGTTTGTAGTTTCAAGAGATAAACCATTTTGGCATTGTGTCGGCTCGAAAACAAATAGAATATCAATAGGGCTAAACGTAGATAAATCATGAATTATCCAATAGATGAAAAATATGCTTGGAAAATACCATCTAAACCCTTAAATTTAGTAGATATCCCCCTTGTAAATAATGATGAACATTTGTATTATCACTTCTATTTGAAACAGATTGATGTAGAAAAATTCATTCAAGGTAATCCATTCTTTGAATGGTTGGCGGAAAATTATAAGTTCTCTTGCGGTCTAATTAAAATGGAACCAAATAAAATTTATGATTGGCATATTGATGTGGGCAAAACTAAAACAAATCGAGGGGTATGTATTAACGCCCTAGTGACACCTTCTCCATCTTTTGTTTTGTTTACAGATAATTTAAATAATTTAATGTCTCACGGTGGTGAGGAGTTTCAGACTGATATTGTCCCGTTCACTTACGACTTAAATGAAATTTATTTATTTAACACTAGCAAAGCTCACTCGGTTTATAATTTTGAAAAAGAAAGGCTTTTATTTAGCGTAGAGTTTGAATTAGATTATCCGCTTTTAACCTACGAAAGAATTAAAAATAAAATTAAAACTGAATTTTTAAATGAATAAAACTGATAAATATTTTTTAGAAATCCCAAACCAAACTTTTGAAAGCAACGACTTACAAATCCAACAAGAGCCATTTAATCACAATGGGTTTTATACGTATCCCGTATTAAATCAAGAAGATCTCATAGACCGCAATCCATTTTTAAAATGGCTATATAGTGAATACGAATTTAATTGTGGCGTCATAAAAATGCCACCCAATATGCTTTATAATTTTCATCAAGACGTTAGTAGGGGTGTATGCGTTAATGTGTTATTGGAGGACAAAAATTCAGTAACACTATTTTCAGAAAAAGTTTTTGAAGGGCATTCTCACTATTCTGATTTGACAGAATTAAAATATAAACCAAACAAATTCTATTTATTTAATAATCAAATACCTCACGGAGTCTTTAATATAGAAGGGAACAGATCTATATTCAGTATAGAGTTTGCTTTAAATAAGCATAAATTATTATACCCAATTTTAAAACAAAAAGTAAAAAAATGGATAACATCTACCACAGATACTTAAATCTGCCTTTTGAAATTGCCAGGCCGCCCATAACACACGAGGCTCCACAAAACTGGGAACAGATAAGTTTGAGAGGAAAATATCAAGACCCCAATATCGAATCTTGGTTAAAAAAACTTGGCTTAGAATGTTTAAAAACTGAAGTCTTTTACACTCCCCCAAATGGCAGTGTTCCAATTCATACAGATGACTACAATGATAAAGATGACTCTCCAGATGACCATGTTAAAATAAATATGACTTGGGGTTCAGAAAAGGCAACTGTTAGATGGTGGACTTCAGATAAAACTTATAGATGGCAAGACCCTAAGGCTGATTATAGCACCCAACCAATCCTTTTGGCGAAAGAGGAAGATTCTACTTTGGTTTTTGAAAGAAACACAAATAAACCCAGTCTACTAAATGTTGGAGTTTTACATTCGACACACAACCCTACAAACGAACCCCGATGGACTATATGCTTTGTTCCTGGATACAGAGGTAAAATGATCAAATTAAAAACAGCATTGAGAATTTTTAAAAAATTTATTATAAATGAATAAAAATATTATATTTGGTAAAGTTTTCAAAGGTTTGGGTTTAAGCTCTAAAATGGGATTCCCTACCATAAACATTTACAACGAATCCAAGACTGAATCTGGAATGTATTTTGTTCACCATAAAGAGTTTGGCAAAGGATATATGTCCGTCACTCCAGACGTAGCTGAAATCCATTTTTTGAATGAAATTTTGTTTAATAATGATTTCATAAAGTGCGAAATAATCAATAAAATCAGCCACCCAAAGGCTGGTGTATACAAAAATCACTTAAGTCCCACTGATATTTATTACGCTGGTGTAAAATATATAAAAGAACTCAGTAAAAAATCCGTTAGTGAAATGAGGAAATCAATTTATGATACTAATTTATACAAAAAATAACGAAAATATTTTAAAACCCATAGTAGAAGATGGTGATGATGCTTTAAAAGAGTATAATTCATTGTTAGAGCAATATGGGGACGATATCTCTTCTATATCTCTTGTTGCTGATGACATCGCATTCTTTTCACGATCTGGAAATGCAGATGGTTGGGAGGCGCTAATGCATATAGACTCAGCTCTTAGTATAACAGAGGAAGATCATATTGATATGCTTGAGGAAATCTAAGTATTTATCGATATTTTAGTGTAAAATACACTATATGGCTTTGCAATCTATACATGATTTAGAGAAAGAGATTCACTCTGCGCGTGATGTTGCTGAATTTTCTGATGATTCTTTTAGAAATAGAATTAAAGGGCTCTCTAGCACCTACAACACAGTCACTCATTTAGCCTCTTATCAAAAAGTTATACGAGAATTAAATACAAAATATAAACAACTAAATCTTTCAAGTAAGATTATCGAGCCAGTTGACGCTGGTTTAAGACCAACAACTTTAACCAATTTTATGGCATAATATGGCTGAAAATATACATCTCTTAGAAAAAGAAATACATTCAAGTCATAATGTGACTCTTTTTTCCAATAATCATTATGCGAACAGAATCGGCGCATTATCTTCCGAATATTCAATTTCTGAGCATTTTCATGCATATGCAAAAGTGATTCAAGAATTAAATAGAAAATATAGCCAATTTAATCTTTCGAGCAAGATAACTTCTCCAGTAGATGCTGGGTTTAAACCAACAGATTTAACAAGCTTTATAGGGTCAGTAAGTTCTCCTAGTGTCCCAGATAATATACTAACAGAAAATTCTAGCACATTAGTACAAGAAAACGGATTTAATCTAGTTCTTGAGCAGGATGTTTAGTGTAAATAGTAAAAATGGCAGACAAAAAAATATCACAATTAGATTTATTAACTCATACAGCTGTAGATTTAACTAACGACTTCTTCCCTATAGTTGATTCTGGGGCTACAAGCGTTACTAAAAGAGTGAAGGCGCAACATGCTGGAGTTTTTATTCAAGATGGCACCAATTATTTTATTAATGATGGTGGTCTTTCTAGCATGGAGGGGGCAAATTGCTTTAGTGTTGGAATTAATAACGACTTTAAAACTGCGGCTGATGAAAGCTTTTCATTTGGCAAATTAAACACACAGTCTGGCGATAATTCTTTTGCTTATGGATTTAGCAATACAACAGATGGTAATACACTTTATTCGCAAGCTTTTGGTAAATCAAATTCTATAATAAGCGGAAACCACTCTTTTACCATTGGTCAAAGCAATACTTGCGCCAGTGGACAAAGACAAATTGCTGTTGGATTTCAAAATACTACATCTGGCAACGATTCCTTTGCTTTCGGCAAAAATGTTAGGACTCCATCGAATGTAGCCGAATTTGGTATTTGGAACTCAACGAATAGTCGAGGCGCTGGCGTTCGTTGTTCTAATTTAGGTGATGCTTTTAATCCTGGTGATGGATTTGTTGCTTTTACGCTTCCTAATACTGGAGCACAGTTTGGCGCATCTAATAACAGTGAAGGTAAAGAACCAGCAATTAGATTACCCAAAGAAATGTGTATGTTCAGACGCGACGGAACAGAAGTATTCGTTGATGTCAATGACAACAATACTATAAGATCTGTCTCTTTGGGAACCGCTACAGATGTCTCCAACACCTCTGCAGGAGCGCCAGTTCAAAATGTAAGAGCAGATTCAGTTACAATTACTACTATGAGGCAGTTGACACAAGCTGAGTATAATGCTATTACTCCAGATGCTAACACCTTTTATGTAATTGCAGGATGATAACTAACGACGCATATAAGATAAATGTAGGAGCACCAACTGAAAATACAGTTTCTATTAAATCTAACCAAGGTCCATCTGGCATCCTTTACAAAGTAACGAGTAATCATTGGAACAAAATTCATCCAGATGATTATGACGCTAGTAGTAATTACGGTGATGGTATCAGTCGCGTTGAATCGGGACCTAATTCTGGTAGATTTATCACTCAATATGCCGCTGGCAGTGCCACAAATTATTACATTACAACTGGTGTCGTAGATAGTATTACTGGAATTACAGCAAGTGATCTGGAATCAGAATATACATCTTTTGAAGCTACACCTCAATCAAACATAAACAGAATTTACAAAGGTAGTGAACTTATTTGGCACGATAAAAATTCTCATGTTTACGTTAGTGGTACAACAAGAGTAAGTGGTCAAGGAGTCGCTCTTCCTAGTTTTGGATATAATACAGATATTAAAACTTTTTCCATAATAGGCGACGCTCTTACTACCTTGTCAGACCAAGCACTTGAAACTTGTGCTGGTTTAACTATGGCTAATCTTGGCAGTTCAATAACTGGAATAGGTGAAAGAGCTTTTTATGGTTGTTCATCATTAACTTCAGTGGCTATCCCTTTAACTGTAAAATTAATTGACGACAGCGCTTTTCAAAATTGCTATGATATAACTGGCTATCAAATACCAGATTCTGTTACTGGAGTAAAGGACACAGTTTTTGTAAACAATAATTCATTAACAGAAATTAGATTTGGAACGGGTTTGTATTCAGTTGGAGGTCAAGTAGCCAGAGGCGTAAACACTTTAACTGGTTTATATTTTGCTCAAAGCGGTACGCACGGTGGAATAAGCAGGATAGGTACAAGAGCATTTGAATTGTGCACTGGCTTAGAATCAATTAGGATACCTAGCGGAATAACTAATTTAGGTGATTCTTGTTTTAAAGACTGCCAGAATTTAGAAGTAATCAGAATAATGTCTGAAAATCCACCAACTTTTGATTCTACACTTGCCCCTTTTGCTAGTACCGATTCTAATGCAAAAATTTATGTAAAACTCGCAGATAGTGCGAATTGGGCTTCTACTTTTGCTGGATTAGATGTCGAGCCTATTATTGTTCAAGATACTTTCCAGCTTACGCTTTCAGAAGCCCCATCCACCACAGATACCTTTGCATTTACTTTTAATCAAATAGCGAGCGGCTCTCTTGGTTATAAATGGGAGAGCGATGAATCCTCACCTAGCGCTTCTAATAACTATACTTGTGAAAAAGCTGCCGCAGCCGTAGACGGAACAACAGCAAATACTTGGAGAATTCAACAATCTTCATACTTAAATCCTATATACTTTGTAGATCCACGTTCATCTTCTGCTAATGCAGACACCCCTTTTGATGTAGGCTCTGATTGGATAAGGGGTCAAAATGATGGCGCTGGCAATATTACAATTTTAGCAAGCGGGTTCAGTCTTAATTTCCAAAACGTAGCCTACTCAGATAGTTTAGCAACGGGCATTTTAACAAATTAACTTGACTTTTCAAAAATTTACTTTATATTCTTAAATATGAGTAAATGGACGGAACAACAAAGGGGAGCTTTCTGGAAAAAAGAAGGTAAAAATGGCAAATATTTAGCTGGCTATGTAGTAATAGAGGGCAAGAAACACCCCGTAACGGTTTTTCCCAACCAATATAAAGAGAAGCAAAATCAACCAGAGTTTATTATTTATGAAACTTTTGGTGGGTCTAATTAAAAATTCCAGCGATAGCCAACGAATACTTTGTTCTTAAAGACGTCGGCGTCTTTATTTAAAAGATGTAAGCCTTGGTAACCTACTTCAGTATAGTGGTTCTCGTTATACTTCCAAGCAAAAGTTATACTTGACATAAACACTTCTTCTTCACGCTCTAATCCAGCATTATACCGATTACCAATATCTTTGTATGAAGTAAGAAGATGAGCGCCCATTACGTTTACTTCAAGTTTTGGCGTGATTGGATATTTTACCATAAGAGATGTTTTTAAATTCTCCTTCATGTTCCAATACGCTACAGATGAATCCAGTACTTCGTACACAGTGCCTAATAAAATTACCGTACCTTTTTCGGTAAAGTATGTTATATTCGCACCATATGTAGGGGTTGAATATTCAGTTAGTGTACCATATTGATCCTCTATTAACGCATCGATTATGCCATAGTTTATTTTTATAATAGTTGATGGATTCATTATATACGAAAATTGCGCATAATACGTATCGGTATCAATTGCTCCACGACTTCCGTTATAATCTAAGAATGATTTTTTGCCAATCATTTCTAAAATAAAACGTTTGCCAAGAATTTGTTCTGCGCCAAACGTAAATACATTTTTAGTAAAATCACCATTAGTTAATTCACTTCCAACTCCTACGGGTAAGTTTTCAGACCAGCGTTTGATATGGCTTTCATAACCGCTTTTTAGTTTTAAAAGATATCGAGGTTTCCACGTCAACAAATACGAACTCTTATGCATAAAATAAGTTACGTCTAGGTCGTCATCGATATCACTTGGTTCTCTTTCTAAATGAGAGAATGAATCAGAAGATTCGAGAATGAGTTTTGGTGTTATTTCGTATTGTCCTCTAATACCAATGTTGCCAAATATTAATGTCTTATTATCAACACTTCTATGTCTTATCTCTGGTTGAGCTTTTAAATTTATTAAGTCTCTAAAAAATTTACCTTCTATACCCAGCGATTGGCTGAAGTAAAAGGTCGATGTTTGATCGGGCGTACCAGCCGCCCTCATAAAGACATTATCGTCGTAGAATATTCTACTGAACGAAGTTAGCTTGAACTTCTTTTCTGCGTAGAGGGTGGATGCTACTAATAATAAAACTATAAGGAACTTATGCATTTCTTTTACGAATTGCTACATACAAGAATGCAATCCAACCAAATAGCAAAACATAAGTTGATGGCTCGGGCACCGTACTAAAGTATAGCGCGCTCGGTCCATTTATTTCAATATCCATTGAGCCGAGCGCATCAGCTTGAAAAGAAGTAAATACCACTAGATATTCTTTTTCTTCTAAGTCAAATAGGCCGTCAAATGCGCCTTCGCCCGTACCAGTTCCTTGTCCGCTATTAAGACTTTGGCCTCCGCCAAATCCAAATGTTGATGATGAGTTAAAGATATCTGGTATATTAGTTATAACATTGCTTAAATCAAAATCGTCAGTATCATACAACAATACTTGTGTATCGACTGTCGAACCAGCTGATCCTTGCAATGAACTTGAGTAATTAGAGAAACGAAAATCATTACCTGCACTATCAGGTGTCATGTATATGTACTCGTAATATGTACGGACTGTACTATTTTCTGCCCCATTTTGTGGAGGCTCATTCTCTGACACTTCCGCGCCACTAAAACCTTCAATATATTGGTCATCTAGAACGACGTCTATGTCATAGTAAGAATAGTTAGGGGTTGTACCAGTGAGTGGCCCTAGTATGCTAATACTAGCAGATGCCGATGTTGTGAGCAATAGTAGTAATGTGATTAGTTTTTTCATTTTTTAAATATATTTTTTATAAAGTTAATTGCGTCTCCTATTAAGCCGAAAAATCCAGATTTCTTTTCACCTTTGGGGAGAATGTGGAACACGATAGATAAAATACCGATTGTGGCTATTGCCATCTTAAATAAATTACCTTTTGCTAATTCTATTATTTCTTGTATCATTTTTTTTATGTGGTTAAAGGGCCAGATGGAGACACTACAATAGCATCGTCTGGTGTTAATACTTTTGGAAGTTCTGTTTCAATCATTTCTCCAGCGTCATTACTTTCTATGTCTGAGTGTGGTTTAATTGGGTCTAGTTCGTCGATTGGAGCCTCTTCTACCTCTACTACCTCTGGAGCTTCTTCAACGGCTTCTTGGCTCGTTTCTGTTGATTCTGGTTGCTCTGCTTCAGCTTCGGGCTCTGATTCTTCTACTACTTCTTCA
>VMHT01194121.1_pt1 | contig 42018 bp, 24 predicted proteins | sample 4693611 | NCBI WGS metagenome assembly VMHT01 (sample SAMN12280063, study PRJNA550983) | marine metagenome | isolation source: seawater sampled from same location over 5 years 0.02-0.2 micron viral filtrate | place: USA: collected off the coast of southern California halfway between the port... ...
CATGTTATAGTGTGTCTACCTCTCCAAATGGGTTAATCTCTGAAAAGTCAATAAAGTTATTACCGATCGATTCGAATTCTTCGTTATCTGCAAATGCATCGTTCGTATCCAGCGGTGTGATTGAATCTTTATAAGAACTTGGTTCGGTAGGATCTTTAAGAGCAATTGAATACGATGCTTGCGATCTCTCTCCAATTAAATTACCAACAACATCACTCGTTAGGCTAAACGATAGATTAGTACCATCGCTTGATTCAATACCAACCACATCAACTTCTCCACTTCGCACTTCAGCAATCTCTCCGCTAATTGTAACTTCTGGAGAACCGCCTAAAGACTGTGTAATATTTTCACCAACGATAAACGAACCAGTTCCAGTTCCAAGATTAAATGTCGTACGAGTTGCGAAATTGGTTTCGATCGAATCAATCTCTTCTACACCAGTATCAATCGCTTCGTTACCGTATTCAAATAGCTCACATGTAAGCTTATACGTCGGCATATTTTGAAGTTGATAGAATGGTGTATCTCCATCAACATATCGAATTTCAAATAATCCTTTAACCAATGGGAGATAAATTAAATCTCCTTCATTCGGTCTGATTAACTCGTTAGGAGCATTACCGAATCTACCAATTAAATTATTCCAACGTTTACGTGATAAAACAAAACTAATTTGATTTCTTACTTCTAATCCAAACTTACTTAAAAGGTTGCCATCTCCTTCGTAACCATCAACCGCATCAACATACATTTCAATCATGTATGCTTCTCCGAACTTACTTAACTCTTCCTCATTAAAGACAGAGGTTTCATTGACGATAGTTCTTGGTATATAATAGCACTCATGCCCATATATACGAAGACTCTCTATAATTATATCTTCATAGAGATGTTGCTCGCCTTGAGTACCATGAGAAAAATAAACGTTTCTTGGCATAATACATTATCCCATGAATAGATCGATGGGTTTTTCATAAGTTAGTTGCATAGTCTCTTCGATCTTTTCGATATCTTGAACAGCATCATCATAGATTTGACGACCGTTAAGTGTGACTCCACCTGGAAGTTGCATTCCTTCAAACTTAATAAGATTTAATCCCCACTGTCGTTTAATGAGAGCTGTAAGATATTTCTTTAAAAGCATATCGTTATATACATCTGTATACGTATCAGGATCTAAAATTTCATGACCTTCTACAATAATGTATATTCCTTCTCGTAAATCATCGCCTTCGATATAAACTCGATTTTGATGGCGAGAGAATGTACTTCTTTCACTCATACCATTAATTTTAAGATCGATTAAAGACATATATTGCTTTGTCATTTCGTAATCAATCAAAACTCCTGGATGACGTAAGTTATAAAGATCATTCAAATGCATTTGATACTCAATTGAAAACATTCCAGCTTGTGATGAACTTGCTTTAATTGGAAATATATTATTTACAAATATCATTGAATCGGGTAATTCAACAAACCCATTTTCAATATCACCCTTTGTTACGGCTGAAACTGTTGTGCTTTCTGATCCATTCGTAATTGTTTCTGTAGCAAATTCAGCGCCATTTACAGTAACATTATTATAACGTATTGTTGTAGAATCTGGAATAGAAGTTATAGAGGCTATAGCTCCAGATGTTTCACCCTTTACCGCATTACCTACTTCAAAAACAGATGAATCTGCAACAGTTAAACTAGAATTTGTAACTCTGTGTTTACGATAATTCCGTACTATCGAATCAGAATGATATTCTTGATAAAACTGTAAAGCTTCGTCAACGCGATCTTCTAATTGATCTTCATCAACATTAATTTCAATTACTGGAGCACCTAAGGCTCGAAGAGAATAATCGATTAATGTTTGTCTTGAATTAGGTTTAGCCATGATTCTATCTGTAAATTACAAATTTTTATATTATGGAGCTGTTGGAAATGTTACATCACCATTTTCATCAAGATTATCTGTCAAATCTCTTAGCGCTTGTCGATATGTTGCCCACTCAGAAACTTTATCTGCATCAAGAGGTGAATCACTTAATTGTGTCCAATCTGAATTAATAAGAAGGATATTACGCTTTGATCGTACTCTGTTCTTAAAAACATCGATATTTTCAATAACGTGTTTATGCTTAAGTGTTTTTAATGCTCCATCAATTAAAAATAAATTTTCAGTTGATGATTCTAGTTGAGAAGCGAGTTCATCCGTAACTTCTACAGCAGATGGCGAGTTCTTTTCTATATCATTTGCTGCTACTTTGTAAGCATGTTTACTTGATTGATTTACTAGTATATATTTCATATTATTTTATTAAAATCCTCCATCTACTACATTTAATCCAGCAAAAGTTGCTCCTACTCCTCCGTATGCAGATAATGCTGATGTCGGCACTTCAATATCACTTGCATTTGAGTTGTTAAATGGACTACCGGTTATAGTGATTAGAGATGGGTCGGTTGCTCTTAAGCGTACAATAAGAGGAGTACCACCGGTAAAAGTTACACCATTAGAGTCAAATGCTCCATTGCCTAAAGCAGTAAGATGTGCAGGTAAATCAATTACAGTTGCATCATAGTGGTCTTGAAATGCATCAGCAGCAATATTTAAACTAGTGCCACCTGATTCAAATGTAACATTACTCAAGGAGTAAGCAGATGAAAAGGCATTGACACCAATCGAAGTTACATTATTGGGAATTGTAAGAGAGGTTACAGAGTTTATCTGAGCGAAAGCGTCATCACCAATAGTTGTTACACTTGAACCAATCGATAAAGATGTTGTGGAAGTAAGAGATTGTACGAACGCTTCATCACCGATAGTTGTTACACCATCGCCAATAGATACAGTTTGGATATTGCCGCCGCCAAAATTTTTGAACGCTTCCTGACCGATAGTTATAATATTATCTGGAATAGTTAACGTATTAGCACTTGGAGCCGAGTTGACTCCAGTACATCCGTGAAAAGCTTCAGCTCCAATAGCTGTAATGTGACTAGGGAAATTTAGAGTATTTAAACTGGCGCAGTCTTTAAATGTACTATCAGGAATTGTTGTAATTCCAGTACCTATAGTATAAGCAGTTATACTAGTACCACTAAATACACCAGTCCCCATCGTGGTAACATAATCTGGAATATCAACGGTTCCGCTTATATAAACATTATTAAGATAAACCTCATTTCCAAGAGTAGTTATTTGTGGAGTTATGAGTGTTCCTTGTGTTGATCCTTGCGCAAAGCACTGATCACCAAATCCTGTAACACCCTTATTTAATTTTAAATTAACATTATAATAAGTTTTATTTTTAAAAAGTTGTGCTGGAAGAATTCCAGTATAGGCTCCAATATATGCGTATTCAATATCAACTGTCGGCATATGTGTACTGCCTATATCTACAACAGCAGCAGCATTTTGTCCAGCGTTTTGTTGATATACATTAAAATTAAACTCTCCATCATCTACATAAGCCTTTGTAGCTAAGTGTGTACTTGCGGTTGGTGTATCGGCGGTTGCAGTACCACTAACATCTAATTCACCTGTTAACGATAATACACCAGTAGTAATGTTACCACTAAGAAAATCGGTGCCGCCGGAAGAATCACTTATATTAAAGCAGCCACCGCTTGCAGCGCTTATGTTCAAGCTGTTTTCGTTAAGGAGTAGATTGTCGGCGGATACACTAACCGCGGCGCCAGTCACAGTAACGTTATTGCTACCTGCGGTAAGATTTAGATTACTTGGGGCTGATACCGTATTAGTTGATACACTTCCACTCGCAGCGATATCGCCACTAACATCTAATTCAACTCCTGCAGTAGCAGTTTTACCAATACCAACTTCACCTGTAGCGTTAATACGCATTCTTTCAATAACAGCAGCATCACCACCAGTATCATTGGGTCGAGTAGAGAATATTAGATTACCACTCCTCAACCCTGATTCAGTATCGATAGAATCTATGGCTGCATTGACATAAGGATGATGACCATCCGATTCGAGGCCAGACATATCAAATACTATACCTGTACCAGTGCCTTGCGCGTCAGTGTCATTAGTTAGTCGAAGCTGACGAACGAGATTACCACCACTCACAGCTTTTCTTACGTGTAATGGTGATATAGGACCGCTAGTTCCTATACCAACTCTATCATTAATTGAATCGACCGTTAGTGTTTGTGAATCAATAGTTACCGCTCCGCTAACTGTTAAACCTGTTAAAGTACCAACACCTGTAATGTTTGGTTGAGAGGCAGTTGTTAAAGTTATTGCATTTATGCCTGCTTCTGCTAAAGTTTGATTTATAAAATTACCTGAACTTGAAACTAACAATTCACCGTCTGCTAATGATGTGAGTGTAACATCATTCATTTCGGCAATAGTATCTTCACCTTGAACCGCACTTTGAACAAATGCTGTAGTAGCAATTTGTGTATCATTTGTTCCAGCAGCTGCTGTCGGTGCAGTAGGAGCTGTTCCGACCAAATTACCATCAACATTACCTGTAATAGTTCCTGTAAATGTAGTAGGTTTGTGTATTGTAACACTTGCTCCACCCTTAGGTATAGTTAATACATCAGTGTTGGCAGCAGTACCATCTTTGTGCGTTATTACAAATCTTCCGTGATCAGTTGTACCAACAGCTCCATAAAAACCCATTTGGACAACTTCATCTGTACCAGAATGTTCAAAGTGTAAACCGTCTGTTGCATCGCGACTATCTAAAAATGTGATTTTTTTATTAGTTGCTATAGTAGCGTCGCTTATTACTTTTGTTAAAGTAGTACTAGCTGTTCCGATCTCTATATTATCAGAATCTATTTTTATCTTATTACTTCCAGATGGGCTATTTCCGAAAAATGTAATGTTACCTTGCGCAGCGTTTCCATACATTTGTTGAAGTATAAAAGTATCGGCTGCAGCACCTCCCCAACGAAATGACATTTCCTCTTGTACCGCATTAGTTCTTTGAAGTCTAATACCACCTTGTTTAAAATAAGCATTTTGTCTAACAATCCCCACATTTGCAGCAGTTGCTGGTACCGTAGGTAATAATATACCACCATCAAAATTTGCAGGATCTCCAGTAAATGTAGGACTTGCGGCTGGAGCAATTCCTGCTTCGGCTAAAGTATTATTTACGAAATTGCTTCCGCTGGAAACTAACAATTCTCCATCAGCGATTGATGTAAGTGTAACATCATTCATTTCAGCGATTGTATCTTCACCAGCCACAGCAGCAGTTACGAATGCAGTCGTTGCAATCTGTGTTGTATCTGTTCCAGCTACCGCTGTTGGAGCAGTTGGTATTCCAGTAAGAGGTGGACTTGCTAAAGGTGCTTTTAAATTTATAAGATTATTAATAGTAGTATGAAATACATCATCATCATTCAGCGCTTCAGCTAATTCATTTAGTGTATCTAAAGATCCCGGAGCAGAATCGATTAAATTATTAATTGCAGTTGTTATTGCGGCATCAGTACCTCCTTTAGTATATGCAGCTTCAGACATAAAGTTTCCGCTGGAATCTGTTGACTCTGGAGTAATTGATAGTAATGTGTTTCCTATGTAAATTTTAGCCATTGTAATTTCTTTCTTTTATTTATATATTATCCAACAGTTACTCGAGGAGTAATATCAACTTGACCTTCGACAACGCGCGTTACGATCGGAGTAGAATCTCCTGAACGTATTTCAATGTCGTAAACGTATCTTCCTGCTTTAAGAGCTCCAGTTTGTGCAGCAGTTAAAGAACCAGTTAATTCTTTATTGGTATTATTTATGGAAATAGTAAAATCAACTGCATTCGTAGAAGTATAAGTCTTACGTAATTGTCCTTTATGTGTATAACTAGTTAAATCAGTCGACCCGACAGTATGTGTAAGATCAACAATAAAGTTAAAATCTGATCCTTGATCGATATATAAATTGGTGTAAGTCGCCATATTATCTATTTATAACTTTATTGATATGTATGTGTAGTCGGTTGTCCTGATATCAAAGTATCAGATTCTCCATCTCCCCAATGAGCAGACGATACACCTGGAGAAAATGTAGCTTTTACAGTAATTGTATCTCCAGATGATGGATTATTAAATAGCCATATTCCATCAGGATCAGATTCACTCGACCATACTATATCTGTGCCTAATCGAACCTCCAATACAGAATCTGATCCAACTTTTATATCTGTTGCGTTATATAAAATCATAATAGTATGTTAGTTAACTCTTGCTGAAGTGCTATAGACATTTATTTTATCGATGTTATTATCGTCAAATTCACCAGATTGGATATGCAATTTTATATTAGAAGTAGAAGAAACCAGAGAGGAATACATATCAGCATAATCAGAAAGATTATAAGTTCCGGTTAAAGAATTTAAATCATCATCATTAGTTATTGTAACAGTTACAGTGCTTGCTTCTTTACTTGCTCCGATTTGAATTTGAATTGTGAGCGTAAATTTATTTCCGGTTGCAGCAGCAAGAGGTTGCCAATTTGCATTTGTTCCTATAATTTCTGATAACGACTCTTCATCTCTATCAAATTTCTGATAAAGTTTCATACGAGGAGTAGGATCATTATACTTTGTTTGAAACTTAGTCATGAGAGCTAAATTAGGTCCATCTAGTACGTGGCTTCCTGACTGGGAAAATGCTCCTATATCTACTAAAGCTATCAATAATGATCTTTCTGCCACTGGTTGAACTTCATCTGCAGTAAGTACATTATTACCATAATCAAAATTTACTGAAACATTAATAGTACTACCAACTCTAGATCGTATCGAACTTGATGTTCGTATATTTCTAAATGGCGAAGATACTGTTATTTTATTATTTACTGTATCGTTTTGCCAATGAGTAGTACCTTCCCAATCTGGATGGTTACTAGTAGGACCATTGGTGTATCCTTCTGCTGTAGTAAACGTGCTATCTATACCTCCATTGATTGTAACTGTCCACCCTTTACTCTCTAGACTTAATTTTGCGGCATTATAATTTCCAAGAGAAGGTATTGAGTTTGTTCCACCGAGATTAATAGTTCCGCTATTTAACCCATCAGTATCTAAAATGTTTAATACACTATCTACTGCACTTTGAGATAAATCATTATTCAAAAGATTTAGTGTTTCTAAACTTGTAAAATTTGCAATGTGATCAAAAACACCAGCTGGGGCAGTTGTTAAACTATTATTTGATATATCTAACAATGTTAAACCAGTAAGACTACCAATATTGGGCACTGATGTAATTTGATTATTTGATACATTTAAAGTTGTTAAACCAATAAGACTACCGATATTTGTAAGAGTAGAAATTGCGTTATTTGAAATATTTAATTCTTCAATTGCAGTATTATTAGTAGCTGAAAATGTTACCTTAGAAAGATCATTATAAGATGCTTTTAATTTCGTTAAGTTCTTAAGCTTAGTTAAAGACAATGTACCTCCAACTGCATTTGCACTTGAAGCCCTATCAAAATCTAATTCGGTAATTCTATCTAAATTTGTTAAAGAAAGGGTTTTCATGATAAGTACTAATTACAAATGTCACTATTTTAAATAGTAATAACATATAACGTTGCGCTATCGATTTGACCACTACTCAATTGGTTATATTCATTTTGAGTAAGCTTCACAACGTTATTAATATTTGTACTTTTTACATATGAATCCAATAATTTATTTGGTGTAATCTTTTTAGTTTCATTCTGATTAACAATTACTAAGGAATCATTAACTAAATCTAGATCTACGATCTCTAAAGCATTTAAACTTGTTATTTTTTTATCGACGGCCATATTAAAAGGGGTTTAATTGTTAACAATGTAAATAGTTGTAGGATCAGTCGATACATCACTTACTAAAGCATCGTATTCTAATTGAGTTAAATGACGCACCGAAGTAACAGGACTTTCTGTGTCAGCACGATCATTTTGAATAGGTGATCCTGTAGATTCAATATCACCCGTTCTTGCTCCAGTTGTTATTTCTGTACGAGTAGCAGATCCAAATGAACATGTTTTTATTGTTCCATCAATATTAACATCAAGAAGTACTTCATCACCATTCTTACGAACAGTAAACATATTATAGGGAAGTTTATCCGCTGCTTCTTCACCTTGAACAGAACCTCCATCTAAAATAGAAGTACTAGAATTTTTTAATGTAAATGAAACATTTTGATCTGCACAACGTACTGATGATGTTCTAACTCCGTTATTTGTCCATTTTCCAAATTCAGCCACATCAGTTGGTGTTCGAACATTAGATCCAATTGCTATAGAATAATCTCCAGCGGATGTATTACTATGACCAATTGCTATAGAATAATCTCCTCCTGCAAAATTTGATATACCGAATGTTGATGCTTCAGCTGTATCTTCTCCAATTACATTAGCTAAACCATATGTAAGTGAATCATTCGTACGTCGAGTATTTGTATTACGACGACCAAAAATAAGATCAGATGCTGATATAAACTGCAAATTAAGAAAATCTATTGAATTAGTAATTGATTGTACATCAGTTAGTAAACTACTAATTTGTCCAGGAAAGTCTGAAGATGCTACCTTTCTAACAGTATTATCTGCCTTTTTAATATACAAATTACCATCTGAATAGTTAATAGCTATTTCACCATATGATAAACTACCCTGAGCTGGAATCGATCCGGTTACTTCGCTCTTTGTATGAATTATTTTTGAATATGCCATATTCTATTTATTAATTTTTTTCTATATGTGTTAATAGTGTTTGCATAATACTTTTAAGAGAAGGAAAATTCCAATCGCCGAACCAAACAATTTTTCCGTTTACATTATCAGAAAGAGATCCGGATTTAGTTTGATTATCCCACATATGAATTCCGCCGCCTTTGATGAGTGATACTCCATTACTCTGACTTTCTATAATACCACCTGTTGCAACACCTCGCAGTGATACGTTAGGATGTACTATTCCTAAGTTAACAGCTTCGTCTGTGGTACGGAAACTCTTAGTAGTACCACTTGCTTGATACAACCATTTAGTATGAATATTTCTTACGTTTAATACTGGCGGGTCGGTTGGCTGCTGGCCAATGGCGGGTACAATGCCTCCTAACTCTTGAATAAGACTTTCAATTCTATGATCGGTGTGACGAGTAACATTCATATTTTCAGAGAATATGAATAAAGTGCCTCCCCTTATAACATATTCTTTTATTTTATCTATAGTTGTGTTTGGCATACCCTGCACCCCCTCCTCCACGCCTGGAGCTGTAACTAAAATACCGAACTCAGGATCACCGCTTGTTGGCAATAATCGTTCATCAAAGTCTGCCCACTCAGAGTCAGCGGTATAAGATGGTCGAACAAATTGTTCTATTAATACGTCATGTTCAACCCCTGTTTTAAGATAGCTATCCCAAATTGAATTGTATATAGCATACCTACTGCCTAAATTATTAAGTACTAACATATCAATATCAAATTGATCAAGTCCTGGGAAAGAAGTTGTTGTTAATCCTGGAGTTGAGTCTACGTCATAATACCAAAAGCCGTTAATCACTACCTGCTGTTGTGAATTTTTTTCACTTCTCCCTGGTTGATTTGATTTAAATGTAACCTTCGAGCCACTAACTGGAAGAAGTATCTGCGCAGAACTTCCGCAGTCATCATCTGAATTAAATCCTTTAGAACCCTGAACCTCTCTAAATTCTCCGTCAGGATATTTGTATGAAGTAACATGCTCGTGTGCATTCGACCCGAACTGGTGTACCGTAGCATCAACTGCATAGACTCGAGCTAATTCCGCAGTACTAAGATTACAAATATCACCAATAGTAAATGAAAATTCAGTATTCTTCGCATAAGTTGCATTACTATAATTTAAGAAATCTCCAGTTGTACTAGCGAATTTTGGAAGAGTTGTTATAACAGATGCATTTAATGTTTTATCAACATATCCTTTTGTTGCTGCATGTTTGTCTGCAGTTGGTTCTTTTTCTAAACTTACCTTTCCGAGTGAAGAAATGCTTAATGCGTTTTGAGAGTTTTCACTTTTAAAACCAAGCTTTAATGTATTATTATTTTTTTCTAATATAAAATATGAATTTTCATTACCAAGCGCTACTGCAGTTTCTGATGCAATTCCTCCTCTTGCATATATATCTCCAGCAGAATATGTATCACCAGTAGAAGATCTAATATGGAATACTTCTTTGTCAATAGCTGTAGAAGTATTATAAATTGATAAGGCGTGTTCATCATTATTATTATCAGCGACGTCAATAAATAAACCACCGCTATCGCTCTTATCACTAGCAGCTATAAGCGCCGCAAAGTTTGTGCCGTGAGAATAATGTCCTGTTCCTTCTGCTGGTATTATACCTTTATCGAGATGAGATAAAGTTGGTGCAGTAAACATTGAATTAGCTAAACGTGCAATTCCTCGAGTACCACTGGGCGTAGTACCGATTGTAATTGCTCCGCTTGCTTGGAATGTATCTGATACAGCTCCACCCAATTTAGTATCAAGGTCGGAAATAACAGTGTCGACATATCCTTTATTAATTAAAGCGTTGTCATCTTCTATAATAGTATTTACTTTACCACCCTTTGGAATTTCAATAGTAGCATTACGATTTACAAATATAGCACCAACTCCTGCACCATCAGTAGCTTGAGGTCCAATCGTCATTCTATCAAGTGATGACCCGCTTTTCCAAATACCAAATCGTTTAGTTTGTCCATCAGCATTAGATAAAACAAGCTGTGGATAACCATCGTTTTGTAAGAATAAGTAAGGTCCGCTCGATCTTATGCTACCAGCAACATCAAGCATTTGTTTAGGCTCTGTTGTACCAATACCAAGTCTACCATTTTCATCAAATCGGGCTGACTCATTTACAAAATAATCGTTATTATTATTATCAGTTGCTCTTAGGAATGCAATTTGTCCCGTTGAAGCTGATCCTTGAATAAATTGAATACCTGAAGATCCTCTGTCATTTGTTCCTTTTACAAAAGCTTGTGTAATATCTTCAACGCGACCTTGGAAGAAAATATTTCTATCTTCAAGATATCCTGCTTTCCAAATATTTTCAGCACTTCCAGAATCGCCTCCTGGAATTGCTTCTCGTAAGATTCTTAGTACATTTGCGAAGGTACCAGGTTGTGGAGTATTGTCATCAACATTGAATAAGTTAAAATCAACATTCCATCTTGGACTAAATGTTCCTGGTAAATTTACTACTGCAGCAGTATCACGCGAATTTGATGTTAATAGTATTTCGCCTGTTTCAACAAGAGTTACAACAAAAGCCAATCCAAAGGGTCCTCCCGTATTTTGTGCAGTTATACCTAATCTATCATTTCCAGTAATTTTAAAGGTGTGTATTCCAGCTTGCCGCCAATCAGATCCACTTCCAATTACATTACTATTATGATAAAGAACATATTCATTGTCAACAACAATATAAACCTTAGCTTCTTTTCCAATATTACTATTAGAAGGATTAGTGAGTCGCAAATTTCCACCAACCATCGCTGAACCCCTATTGGTTGATAAGAATCCGTATGCTCTATTAGCTACGTCAAATTGATTAACTTGAATTGCTCCTCTAAATTGTCCTGATACAGTATCATCAGCTGAACTTTTTACAACAAGTTTAGCAGTTGTTGGAGTGCCTTCAGCGTTACTTCCTAAACTAGTAATACCCAATTTCTTTGTAATAAGAACGCTATTATTTGATTTAAATCTTACTAGATTGGTGTCATCATATTCGTTAGTCGTAGTATTAAGTTTACGAGATGTAACAACTAAATCGCCTGCAGCTGCATTAGAGGAATTGAACATCCATCCATGAGAAGTATTTGCGAGAGATCTTAAACCAATTATTCCTTCTCTTCCACTAAGAAATACGTGACCAGCTTCATCAGATCTAGCTCCAACACATAAATCATAATCTGGATTTTCTACGTTTGAAACACCAAGTCTACCGGTAATATTTGTTTTACCAGCAACATCTAATGCAACTCCAATTGAAGCAACCTTTCCTATACCAACTTCACCGGTACCATTGATAATTATTCTTCTATTAGTCTCATCATTGCCTCCAGTAGAAAAGAATAATCCATTACTACTATTTTGTCCTATACGACAATCAAAATCATCACTACTAGTATCTTTAAAATCAATAAATGGTCCATTATCATCTGTAATATTTCTACTTATTTCAATAGAACCGTCTGAAGCATTTAACTGAACAAGACCTGCGCCTGCAACAGATTTAATATTTCCTGCAACTTCTAATTTTTCAATAGGATTTGTAATTCCTATACCAACTTTACCAACACTCGTAATACGTAAACGTTCCGATGAAGTACCAGTACTTTCGGTAAAGAAGTGCATTGAATTATCTGTGTTATGATATTGAATCTGTCCAGATCTACCGCTTTTATCGTCTCCAAACTGAACCGCGCTGAAGTTATCTTCTTTTGATTGAATAATTAAAAGACAATCAGAGTTATCTTTCCTAATATTTAATGTTCCAACCGGTTCTGTAGTTCCTATACCAACTCTACCGGTACTATCAATGCGCATTGCTTCTTCTGGCTTTGGATCAGTTTTACCAAATGTAAAGCATGTAGAAAATACAAGTGATGAGCTTGCATAAGTATCGTTGTCGTTCTCGTTAACAGAAGCAATACGAGAAACTAATTGGGTATTTTGAGAAACTGCAGTTGTTGAATTATAAAAATCAATTGATGCACCTGATCCTTTACCAGTACTTGTTGTAGTGGCATTAGAATTTGTAATCTTTAATTCCAGTAATGGAGTTATTTGATTTTGTGTATACTCTTTTGTCCAGTTAGATTTTTGAATAAACGATTTTACGCCGTTTATCTCTTGATTTCCAGTAAGAGATACGAATTTAGTACCTAAAGCATCGAGTTCATCATATATGTCCTGAAGATTAATCTTAATCGAATTAGTCTTAAGTCTCCATTGATTAAATGTATCAGTTTCAAATACGTCTATAAAAAGTTCTTTTCGTGCCATAGGTCTATTTATTCATTTTAACGAGAAGTGTTTTAACTAAATACTTTAGCTCGGTTATCTCGTCTTTTAATTCATTAATTTCTTTTGAAGATTTTTTGTGATATTTTTTTCTTAGTAATGCTGCTTCATATCCTGCAGAATCATTATTAAGTATTGCATTTGTTAGTTCATCTCTTTCAAGTGCATTATTATCTTTTACTATTAGACGCATTTTACACAGTTGCAATTGCTCTAAAATCTTTTACTGTAGGAACAATAGCATGATCATTAGAAGTCAATACAATTTTAACTTGGAAAGATGTAAATAGCGGCACTGTGCTAGCATTACCAGATGCATCCGGTAAACTAAAATCTTTTATATATCGAACTTCAGCATAATCGTCATAATCATTAAGAAGTAGAGAACTTTCTGGATCAATTCGGATAAATGGAATATCTTCTATATTATCTTCTGATCTTTTAAATCGCGCATAAACTAATACATTACTACCAGAATATGGTCTATTAATATTTAAATATGAATCTAATCTATCTGAAGGATTATTTAATGCAACCTCTCTTGTCATATAGACCGCGGTTGCTTTACCGTGATCAGCAGCTAGTTCTGAATCAATTGCCGCACTGTTATCGTCAAGCTGTATTAAACTATCTGAAGCTATATTGTTGACATCACCTTCTGGTCCAATAATGTTCTTAACAGCAATAAGAGAAATTCTATCTAAGTCAACAATTGGTGATATTTTTCGATTATTGGTATCTAAACTTATTTTTACTTTTAAATTATCATTATGTGTAAGAGGTGCACCAACCGCTGTTGAAATATAGTGATTTTCATTTGGAACAATTACTTCGTAATCTCCACCGTTAACTGATATTTCGAATTTTATTGATGTTTCTGGATGCTCGATAAAATCTGTATTTAATTGAACCTGAGAATATTCGAGAGTACCATCAATTTCATCAGCAGCTATTTCTGGATTATACTTACTACCATCAGCTTTTGTTGTACTAATTCCTCGCGCTTCTAAAACAATTTCTCCACTCGATTGGAAGTTAGTTTCTCGAACACGCATCTTAAAGTCTTTCATTTGATCAGGCGTCCAAGTAGAAGCATTTTGAGATTTAAACGATACACCTAAGAATGGATTTTTTGAAATATATTCTCCAGTATTAACATCATTTTTACCAACTTCAGATAACCATTGACGATATTCTGATGAATTAGATTCTGTGACCATTGCGTATTCTAATCCATACTGAAGATATATCGGAGAATCAAATGTAAAGGTTGTTATCGCACTTGCATCTTCGGATGTAGCAACTTCACCGGGTTGTTTTATTACATCACTTCCTGGAACTCTCCGCTGTGTTGGCATACCATTTTCCATTTCAACTAAATACAATTTCAAAGGAATGTTTTTAGTTGATGCGTGGCTAAAATATAAATCTACAGAATGAATAAAGAGTCCACCTGGATTTTCTCCAATAATAAATGATTGAGCGAGTGGATCATACCACTGTGTGCGAGTAACTCCAGTAGAAGTTTGAATCCTTGAGTGTGTAATACGTTGGTCTTGTCTTACAATTGTTCGAGTTGTAACAAGCGTTCTTTGTTTTGTTTGAACTTTACCTTGAGCAGTATATGCTGCATCTGCACTTGTAGTAGCTGCAGGATCTGTAGCTGTTTTACCATCTGATAAGATAACCTTTCTTTCTCCACATGGAAATTGAAATTCCTTATTGTTTGGTACAACAAACCAGCCGAAAACATCACCTCTAATATCAGTAATAATATCATCACCAGCAGTTGCGTGTCCTAAGCTTCCTACAATATCAGTAGGCTCGTCATTATGATAAACTTTTACTGAAGCATTAGTGGACCATTCTCTATAGCCACTGGGTACTTCTCCTAATGTTGAAATAGGTATACCGCTTGAATATTTAGTAATATCTTTTCCATCAAAGAATACTTTTAGTTTAGTATTAGGCTTAAATAATTTTCCGCTAAAATAGATTTTACGAGAACGAATAAATGGTACAAAGCTTACATCAATAACACGATCATCTTTTACATTAGTAACGCTGTTTATTGAAGCAGTGGTTTTAATTCCTGTACGAACTTGTTTTGATGTCGTTACGGTTGTATTAACTTTACGAACCCAACCTCGACCAGGTCCGAGTCCCCAAGGAATTCCGGCGCGATTCCTACTTTCCTTTGTAGTTGTTGTTACAGGCTTACCTGTCCACGTTGTTTGCCATGAATTCCACCTTGTACCCATTTGATTAATTCGATCAACTTCCGCTCTTAAATCAGAAAGATTGCCACCAACTTCGTTTATAATATTTGGTGCTCTTCGAGTTTCCATCCATTCATCAGATGAAGGAGAAAGCTTAACTGATCCTAACCACGTTGCTACATCGTATGGATTAACACTAATTGATACAGCAGCTTTTTGCTGATCAATCCATGTTGGTCCAGCGGTATATGAAAGAGTAGATATACCATCGCGAGTTGTTATATTAGTACTATCTAAATTATTACCGGTCCATGTAAGTGGAACGCTCCGCGTTTCAAAATATGGTCGAAGGATAGGATCGTCAGGATCCATCGAATTATTGTAGTGTGGATCAAATACATTTCCTACCTCATGGCCTTGGAAACTATCAACAATAATTCCATTTTTAAATCTTTCATATGGATTACCACTTGTTGTTTCAAAAATTTGTTTACCAGATGCTTCTCTTTCAAGTAAAGAAAGCGTTGTATAATATTCTAAATTATTTACGCGTGAATTAATCTTGCCGATATCTCGCATTGTATATCTACGATTATCAATGAAGCTTGTTTCAATCATAGTATGACAAAACGTGTATGCAGGAATATGTAACGTATAAAGATGCATCGCCGTTGAAGGAACACTCGGTTCTTCAGGAACTATAGCTGGAACTCCTTGTATAAGTTTAAATTCGCTATCTTTTGTAACAACTAATTTATCAATGCGAGAAAGATAATATTGAATTTTTGAATCAATTGTACTATTTGGATCTAAGTGTGTACCAGGATCATTATCATCGACTTTTGCTCTGAAATCTAAACAATCAGAAAGACGCATATCTTTATATGTTGAAATATTTCCGTAATCTACACTATATGAATCCCTTGAGAAATAATGTCCTGATTGGTGAGAATAATATTTGTAAGATACTTTGATACCTCCAAGACCAGATCCACCATCTATTCCTGCACCGGTATATTTAATTGCTCCTTTCTTATAACATCCATCTCTTTGGCCGTTATCAAGAAGAAAGTCACTTTTAACATCTGTTTCTGTAGGAGTACCATCAACATCAAGTAATGTAGTGATTGTATCTATTTCATAAATATCGTAATTAGCAAGAGGAATTATAGCACCTGTTGCAACTGCATTCGTAACTGCTAATGCCTCTTCAGGACTTGCAGTTGTAACCGTTTCTAATGTTTTAGTCTTTCTACCTAAGCTTGAACGAAATGAAGCTATAACCTTAACTGTTCCAGAAGAAGAATTATCTATAGTACTTGCAGCTCCTAACACAATTGTAGTATTATTTGTATTCGGAGTAATGACAGCACTAGTGACTTCGTGTACAACATCTAATGCATCTATTATGATATATGCATTTTCACCAATTTCTTCAAATCTATCCGGAGTAGTGACTGTAAGAGTTACGCTATTTCCAGATACATTTCCGGAAGTCGGAGTAAATATTTTCCTCTGAGTAAATTCAATTTCACCTGTATCACCTTTAACCGAACTAATAAAATCTGCAGGAAGTTTGTATATTGATCTATTAAATTGTGGTTCATTTAAAGCAAAATTAGTATTCGAATCAAGAGTAAACTCAAAACTTAAACTCGAATTTTCAATTGTATCTACACCATCTAAACTATATGGATCTCCGTTTCCATCAAGCTCAAATTGAATATCATAAATGTATAACCTATACTGAGTACCATCATATTCCATTGAACGTACTCGACATTTTGCTTTAGTTGTATTACCATCTTTAATGTCATATACCGTATCTACATCAAATGAAGGTGCACCCTCTACCGAAGAACTTAAAACGTATGAACCAAGATTAGCAGTAGAAAAAACTTGCTCAAATCCAGGATTTGTAGTACGAGCTTTTTCTCCTATTACTTCCATTCTTTCAGGCTCAGCAATTCGATAACCATCAACGTATGATACAGATGGCTCAACTCCAACAATAAATCGCGATTTAGCAAACCGTATTGTTTCATCTACCTTCGTTGGATCGGTTGCAATAGTTGCTAAGCTGCGTTCGCTGCCAATAGTTGGATCAGAAATATCATTAGCTGGAATAACCATATCGCTATCTGCCATTTGTGCTAAAGTATATACACCACGACCACATTTAGAATCGTCATCCGTATTATTATAAAATCCTGTAATATCAATAAGGTATGGATCTACTGTATAATCTCCGCTATCTTCTCGTGTACGCTCAGCTAATACATCTGTAATTCCGCTAAATTCTGGTTTAGCAACTTGAACAACTGCACTATCATCAACTTCTAAAAGAAATAATGTATCACCAATATCTGTAGAGTAACCGAAAACATCTACACTGCTTGATATAAAAGAAAAATCATTATCTGATACATCCTTACTTAATATAACCAAATCAAGATTAATAGTATAACGATCTGCGCCAGGAGCGGTATTATTTGGATATCCAGCAGCATTATCAAGTAAAGATTCATCTGATTGATAATTTACAACGGTTTCAATAACTTTAAATACAACTTTAGCATTTAAAAGATAATCGGCAGCCGGAACAATTGCATAAACATGTTGTGTTTCAGCATATACAAATTGTCCTTTTACAAAGAAAACACCTTCTTCTGATTTTGCGTGGATAGCCTTTCCTACCTGAACAACTGTGCCGATATCCTGTCCTGATGCATAAAGTGTTTCATTGCCTCGATCGGCTGCAATAAGCTCATCTAATAGCTCTATTGTATCAGGTGTTGGTGTTCCATCAATATCTCGTTCGGCAGAAAACACTTGTACATTATCCTCTGCTACAGTACTATCTTGTACAGAACTTAGATATTTAATATAAAACCGATAATGATTTGGTGTAGAAAGCGCTTGATAATGCAGTACTTCAGCTTGAATAAATTTTCCACTGCTTTTGTAGTCTAAACGAATACCTTTAACAACACTTAAATAAGGTGGTAAATCGGTAAGACTTGCATCTAGATTTATATCAACATAGCTTAAAGAACGATCTAATGATGCTTCTGTAGCTAATTTTGGTACTGGACCTTCTTTAAAAATACCGCGACCTAATTTGTCAATCTGGTTTTGCAGAATAGACTGCATTTGATTAAGCTCACGTACTTGTACGCTAACTCCTGGTTTAAAAAGAATGCGAAGAAAGTTCTTTTCTTCAGCAGTCTTTTTGTTAAATTTTAAGTCCGGTCTAGCGAAATCATCGTTATACGGCTGTACTTGGTAGGTTTTTATAGCCATTAGAATTGAATAACAAGTTTAACTTCATCTGTTTGGTTAAAATTTCTATTTATGGGTTTTCTGTTTTCATAAAATATAACTTCACCAGTTCCTGACATATACTCAGCTTCTCCTACATCCTGTAGTCGGTATTCCTTGCCGTCACTATAACCATCAATATTTGTAAGCGTGATTTGTGGAGTTTCTTCTCCAGTTCCATCTTCTTTTTTAAATTTTTTAAAATTAACTTTAGGAGAACTATTTTGATGATAGTATATTCTATCATTCTCAGTATCAACATAGTCTAGCCAAGCTCTTGCTCCAACGTCTGCTGAGAGACCGCCAACTTGTTCTATAATATAGTCTCTTCCAATATAATCATTAGTTAAAGGAGTACCTTGATTAACCTGTATGTATTTTAATGAGTCGTATGCTTCATCCTGAGTATATTGACCTTGGTTAATATCGGCATCTACAACAGCAGCACTCGCTGTATCACCGGTTGCGTTTCTTATTGGGTTTTTAATTAGACTAATTTGTCGAACATCAACGTTATAACCAGTAGGAGCTTCTCCATCAACATCACCTATAAAATCGACTGCAATGCCTGCGTAGAAAGATGGTAGATCTCTATCTGGAAATCTTCCAAGACCTTCTTCAGGTAACAATAGTGGTAAAATGTGAACTTCTTCATTAACTTCTCCGGTTCCAGTTTGAACAACTATAGAAGCAGTTACATAACCTAATTTCCAGGGTATAATATTCGCGGCTGGTTTATATTTAATTGATTCAATTCCGTTATTAAACACTACTTCAAAATCTCCAACAGCTGTACCTGCAGTATTTTGATTTTGATTGTGTATTACTACATCTTCTGAAGGTACTAAATCTCCGCTAGCAGAATCACGTTCTGTCCCCTTTATTGTTATAATTGTAGAATCAGATTGAGGTATAGTAGTAGCTGTTGATCCACCATTAACAATTTTAAAATCATAAATTAATCCTCCAGTAGAAGTTAAGATTTGATCATATTTATCGGTGGGCGCTTGTGTATAATCTACAAACTGATCGGTGTAAAATTTCGAATCTTCATCTAAACTTGAAACAAGTGTCCAAATATAACCTTCACCGTTTGAAATTGCTTGAGGGTTACCACCGGTAAAGCTTAAATATTCATCATTTCCTGCACCAGAAGGAATTGCAACTGATGATGGAGTTACTTCACCATTTCCATCAGTATTTGCAAGACACATATATATGCGATCATTAGAAGTGACATAACATGGGTAGTATGCAACTCCGTCAATTGTTTCATAATCGAAACATTTTGGATCTGTTGGATCATATGTTTTATAGATTCTATCAAATGCCCAATTATTTCTTGGAATAACATTAAAAATTTCTGAATTATCTGTAGTTCCAGATATTTTAGCTAAAATCATAAGATTTTGCAATACGTCGTTTTTATCGAGATCAGTATCAACTGGTAAGGGGGCAGAAAACTGCCGACTATATTCAGTTACGACGTTATTTAAAGAATCAGTCGTATCAGACCAACTATCAGTCTTACCTAATCCAATAAAATAATTGTCTGATCCATTTTTTAATTCATTAGTAAATATCGCTCTTGCGTTTTTTCTAAATTCTGATGTGATTATTGCTGCCATAGTGTTATTTATAAAGATTTGTATTAGTATTTTTTAATAAATTTATTTATGTATTTCGTATGTTAGTGTTATTTGGAACCATAAAAACTGCCCAAGTTTGATCATATTTGACCGGAGGAATATTATATTCAGCATTTCCATCGAATTCAATCGCGTGATATTGATCTATAGTATGCTTTTTATTCTTAATGTATAATACATTGTTTTTAGTAAGTGAAAATGATAGAAACTTACCTAAAGATTTGCCTCTGGATGGTCTACTAGAAGTTTGTCTATTTACAAAATTACCAATTGAAAGATGTAGTATATTAAAGACCAAAGCACAATCAAGTATACCAATATGATTTAAAACATTTTGTAACATATCATAATGTGGATAAACTAAAAATTCGTTAGTACTAATTTTATAATACTCTGACATTGTTTCTTCATTTTTATAATCGTGATTTCTACCTTTTAATACATCCGCGTATAACAATTTGCTATATCCGATATTGGTTTTACAGTAATTGTGATAATCATCTAAGACATCTTTAATATGACTAAAATTATATACCATACAAAATTACTGCACTATATCTAATTGTGTTAACTTTAGGAACCCAGTGTATAGGTGTAGTTCCGTCAAATGCAGCTCCGCGTCCCTTTATATCTTGAAATGATTTTGTCATTCCTCTTTTATTTGATTCTTCAACTGGAATATTATCGTAATAAGCCTGCGGATTTCCAAATACTAAATTATTTTTTTCATTTGTTTGAAGCGGTACTGTAACAGTATGTAGGCTATTTCCTTTATCCACGTGTGGTGGAATAAAATTACCTGGTAAATATATATTTAATTGTACTTCAGTTGGTTCAAGACCGTTACATGTTTTATCTTTAAAAATATCTTTCCATAAAGTAGGGTATTTTCCCTCAGTTATTTCAAAAGAATAATAAGATCCGACATCGTTATTAATGCCCATATTCTGGTAAACACTTGAGCGGTCCATCGCCTTCTCATGATCATTAAATAATTCAATTAATTTATCGCATTCTTTCTCGCTAAGAAACTTTTCTTTAATAGATAACCGCGAAGAAATTTTAGACAGATGATCATCATAATTCATAATATGTGTTATTTACGCAAATGCTATTTTTCTCGATTTATAGCTATTCCAAATTTATCTTCAATTGGTCCTTTAACAATTTGTATGCTATTTTCAAACTGATCATCTCTACTTAGATAGTGATAATCATCACTATTTTTATATGCTTGTTTATATTTATAATTTTGAGCTCTGCGCGCAGCAATATAAGAATGCATTGCTTTGAATTCAGCAACTTCACTACCAGACATATTATTTTCGTCAATAATCTTTTTGATCATATTCATTATAATATTAGACTGTGTATGCTCTGGATATTCACTTATAATTGTTTCTTTAGCAGTACGGTTTACAATAGTTTCAACAATAAACTCTTTTCTATCTTCAAGTTTTATTACTTTGCCATTATCGTAATCGCCTTCGTCCCACACATGGGTTTTACTATCAAATTCAACCTCTTTCCATTTATAAAGATCGGCATCTAATTTAGATGTATCAACACCAATCAGTGTAGAAGTATACACTCCATTGTGTTTATTAAATACAATTACTTTTTTAGCAGTATTTTCAAAATTAGAAGCCTGCTTCTCTAGTTTGTCAAGTAGAAATTTATCAATCATTTTTTTTTATTTTTTAACCTGTTACTCTAAGTTGTGTATAAGCGAAGGTGGATTTAGATCCGGTAGCGTGATCAACTCCAACACCTCTTGCAATCTGCCTCCACACTGTTGTAGAAAGTACTTCCCAAAATCCAATAACCTGATCTACCTTATCTCGATTATACGTTCCATTTCCACCCCAATATTTATCTTGGAATGTTACATAACCTTTTACGATTACTATATCACCAACTGATACAACTCCCTTTAAATGCGCTATTCCGCTTTCAAGTGTAGCTGAATTAATCGCAGCACTAGAACTTGTTTGATTAACTGAACCCATATAATAATGTATTGCTCCACCTCCACCTATTCTCTGATTTACATAAGATTCTGTTGCATATCCTGACAAGCTTGGTATAGTTAAATTTCCAGTGTGATAAACGATATTACTACCAATTTTAATTTGATCACCTTTAATAATTGTTTCGTTATAGCCACCAGGACCGCCGACACCGCTAGAGTTCCAATTACTAATCTTCGGTGTATTTACACTCAATCCTTGTTCAGCATTTACATAAACATACTCATGAGTTTGACCAGTAATTTTACCGCTTGATTCACCGGCATTTAAAATAAGTTGTTGACCGACTGAAGTTTTTATCTCCTTTGTTTTAACAGAAGTTATTGGAGTAATTATATCAGGAATTAGAGCATCTGAAATAGTTCCAGTATTTAAATTTGATGCATTTTTATAATAAGAACCGTGTTGTCCATCTAATAAATCAGCATCTAATCCAGAAGCAGATCCATCATTACCAGCATGCCATATTTGATGTTCGGTAATACCGCTATCTGGTGTAAGAACAAAGTTTTTATTACCAGGAACATCAATTACAAGGTTATCAATCACTGTACCAGCAGCGTCATTTGTTACACCAATAACAAGATCCGATTTTTCACCACTAGTATTGTTAACACCGTGGGCATGGTATTGAATAAATCCAAAATCAGAAGCATGATTAATGCTAGTTCCATCCTTTTCAGATTTGAAAAAGATTCCACTTACACCCTCACTGCTACCTTCAAGTATTAAATTAATACCATTTTTTACATAAGTACACGCCGATCTTACCGCTGCTCCAGGATCTACTGTTCCAGCAATAGTAAGAGCAGCAGTCATTGATTGATTTAATGTACCAGCTTTTCTTATATAATTATCGTCAGGGAATGTTTCTGCCTGTTTAGATAAAACATATTCTTTGGTCGCTAAGGCTAGCGGATTAGAGTTGATAACTTCTCTAGTTTGATCTGGAGCAATTATAGTTCCTTTAATTTCTACTCCTCCAGTATAATCTCCTGCATAATTAATAGTTAGCTTATCTCCACCACTATGAACAAGTGCTCTACCGTTATGTGTGTTACCTGTTCCAGCACGAGTAGAATTGAATATTTTAAAGTCTGTTCCAGTTAAAAGTATGTGACCACCAACACTCAAATTATCACCTATAGTGGCAACATTAATAACTCCTAAATCATTAGGAATAGTAACCGTTGTAGTGTCCCATTGTGGTCCAAAATCCGTGAGGTCTGTAGGAGCAATTTTCTTGGTATCAACATACCCTTTGTTAATTAAATGATCTGCTGCTGTACCTTGTACAGGTAGTGAAACCTTTTTAGATTGAGTATCAATTACAAGTGTAGAGGATTGTAAGCCGGCGCCTTCGTGACGAAAATAATGTGTATCTGCATTATAAAATGCTCCTATGGTTTCAGTTAACGCAATGTTAGCATGCTTACCAGCTGGTGTTTCGGGGGCGAGTGCCGAAAGAAGTAGGGTTTGACCTGCAGGGCTTTTAATGTTTTCTGTTATAATATCACCAGTAGCAGTAATATCCCCGTCTCCAGAAATTGTTACGATGTTTGCTGTTCCAGCTGTAAAGTTAATATCCTGTGTAGTCTCAACAACTCCTAAATGAAGATTACCTCCTGTTTGTACTATTTCATTCTGATCAATACCAAGACCGTTATTAGTATCTCCAATGAACAGCGGGATATTATTAAAATTAATTCCGCCAATTGTATCATTTGCATTTCCATCAATAACTACCGCGCTATAAAAAATTGATGATCCAGAGGTAAGTTTTAATCTTGGTGTTGAAGGAGAAAATCCACCGCCAGAACGAGTATTGAACTCAATATCTCCTCCTCCGCTATTAATAGAAAACTTTCCAGTATCGCCGGAAGCACGATTAATACTTGCTTGAGCGACTAAGCTTGAATTAGCTGGTTTAAAAACTAAACTAGTGTTACCTCTAACATTTCCATTATCGCCGATATCAATTCGTGTTCCAACTGCATATAAATTATTTGCAATTGTAACATCTCCAGAAGAATTCCAGTGTGGTCCAATTAATTCGATCTTTGGACTAGTTACTGCTTCATCAACTATTTCAGGAGTATTGACAGAGTCATCCGCCATATGATTATTTGCTATTACATCATCTTGAATCTTATCACCTGCAATAGGGTTAAGAAGAATGTCTGCACGATCTACATATGCTTTTGTTACAACTGCTTGGTCTCCAGATGTAGATATAGTTGATAAAGTCATATCATCAACTTTCACTACGCCTTTAATGCTTACGCCTCCAGTAAAATCACCTTCATGATTAATTTTTAATTTATCTCCTGTATCATGAACAAGTGCTCTACCATCGTGTTCAAGACCAACACCTCGACTAGCTGCATTATATATGCTAAACGTTGTTCCACTTTGTGAAATGTTTCTACCAGTAACAATGTCTTGAGTAACATTTAAATTATTTTCAATTTGAACAGAAACAGAATTCCACTGTGGTGATCCAGAAGTTAATTTGGCAGGAGTTATAGTAGCATCTACTATTTTATCAGCAGCAATAATAGTGTTATCTAAAATATTAGAATTTGCTATAGAGTTATCTGCAATTTTAGAATTATCAACTGCATTAGCTGCAATTTTATTAGATGTGATAGCTGAATTAGCAATAAGACCTGGGCCAATAGCAAGTTCTTTAATATTTAACCGATTAGAAAAATCGGCTAAGCCGTCGCCATCAGCGTCGCCATTGTTAGAATCATCAATTCTAAACTGATTGAGATTTACTTGGCTTGTTCCAATTTTATCGGTGTAATCAATTGTATCGAATTGTTCTTCAATTTTCTTAAAGTTATCGAGCTCAGGTTTAACACCAGCGAGCAAATCTGTAAAATCTTGTGCAACTTCTGTATTTAATCTAAATTCATTTAATACGTGAGTAGCAGAATTACCACGAGCAGTTGAGCTATCACCAAAATATGTTTTAATTGCTGTATCAAATAGTCCTTCTTTATATACAACGTGTTGATCAACTGCAGCTGCAGTAACTAACTTTTCATCTTCAGTCGTATTACCGATCGAAATTATATCATCAGTACTTGTATCGCCAGAAACAATTGCACTTGCATTAATATGATCAAATATTATATCTCCAGGCTCAAGCTTATATTTTTGAATCGTTACAGTTTGAGTAGTACCGTCTTCTCGAAGATATTCTAAGGTAAACTGATCATTACCATCATCGGTATTTTCATCAGTATTATCATTCTGGTTTGCTCCTTGTACTACGCTAAGACTCGTTAATTTTTCATGTCCTTCGCCACTTAGAAAAAGTGTATCTAAAGAAATCCTAAATGTTTGTAAATTTCCTGCGTTATCGTGATCAACTATAGGAAAAAACTCATTTCCATTGATAAGATCTCTATTGCTTAAATCAGGTAAATTTGAAATTTTCGTGCTCATTAATTCTATTTATATATTTTTAAGTGTTGATTTCGATGTTTGCTTGTTTAGTATTTCCTGCAGTATAGATTACACCGTCTCTAAAGAATTGATCAACTTCAGGACTTGATGGAAGAGTCGTTGAGGTATCAGTATTTATTGCTCCCTTCCAAGCAATTAATATTGTTCTATTTGCACTGTTATTGTGTCCAACTACTAATCCCTCAATTGTAATATTGGCTCCGTCATTATCTACAATATTCTGAAATACTATATCTCCGTGGACTATATTTCCTCCTGATATTACAGAAGTTATAGTAAATTCAACCGGCGCAGATACATCATCATCATTTGTTGCATCATTCCACCAATTACCTATATAATCATCGATAAGCAATTCGTTATTAAGTGGATTTGAATCATCTCTTTCGATATAAAATCCATCAGAGCTTTCAGTATCAAGTTGATTAATTTTTCTAAAGATAGCACCAACATTCATAAAGACATCGCTATTATCAAGCGCATCTTTAATAGTTATAGGAAGATAAGAACTAATATCATCAACGTCTTTAAACTTTAAGTTTTGCTCATAGTCTCTTTTAGTAAATACTTTTTGTGGCACTAATGAAGGTATAACATACTTGAATGCCATAAGAACCGATCTTACAAACAATTCTGAATTAATATCAATGCTCGACGTATCTTGCAGTAAGTATGCTTGGTTCTGTTCTTCTGCTCCATATACGCTTATAGTCTCTTCTTTATTTCTTAACTGTGTTGCTAAAATAGTTGCAGTAGTTGCACTGCCTGATACAGCTATATCACCATTAATAAATATATTGGTGTCATCTCCTGATCTTTTAATTATTCCAGTAAATTGATCACCGTCTGGTTTAATTTGTGTTATGATACCCTGTTTAATAGATTCTACAAATGTCACTGCGTTTGTTGCACCTGACCAGTTTGCTAACCATGGTGTGAATTGCGTAGTTGGTTCTGAGGTTGAAATTTCAGTTGGTGTATTATCAGAACTATCTTTAATGGTCCATATATAATTACTGATAGTTGCAACATTAAACGATAGAGAAGTACCTCCTCCACCACCTAGACCAACGTCCGTAATAGTAATTGTTTCACCTGCAATAAAACCACTTCCAGTTTTTACAATAGTAATATCAGCGGGTGTAACAATTCCTCCAGGGGCTACTGTAATACTAAATTCAGCACCTTGACCATCACGGTTTGAGCTAGTATTTTCGTCTGATATTCTAACAATGAATGTACCAGGTGTACGATCTTCAGATGTAGCATTTACGAGTGTTCCTATAGTCGCAACACCTCTTTCAGCAACTGTTAATACACCATTTCCACTCGATTGAGTGTAACCACTACCATCAGCAGCTATACGATACTCTCCACTAATATCTGCATGATTAGCAACTGTTATACCAAATCTTGATTCGAAATTACTCTGTGTAACTATATCTGCAATTTGAAGTGGAGCTCCATTAACGTTTACTACTCTAATTTCAAAATCTTCAGATGGATCTCCATCTGAATATGTTATACTATAACGTGATGCTAAGTTATTACCAGGTACAGATCTTGCTAATTTTGTCCATAATCCTGCTTCAAATATAAATCTACGAGTTCTTATATCTCCTTGTAACCAACCAGGTTGGAACATAGGAAGATGATAACCACCGTTTTCGCTTGGTGCTGTAAGATCTTGAAGCCACCGTAGATCTTCTAATGGTTGTTTAGTTCTGAATGGTGCTAAATATTCGTCTTCTACTTTAAGAGTACTATAATTTTTTCGTGTATTTGAATTAAATTCTATATATTTAGGACCATACCAATGGTTATCTCTTATTACAAGAAGAATAACACTTGCAAAGAATTTAAGACCAGCTGGGTGGACTAGATTTAAAAAAGTATTTTCCCAGTCTGATACCTTTAATCCACTTCGGATATTGTATGAAAATCTTTGCCAATAATTGCTATCTTGTATACGACCAGTAGAAGATGCTCTTCCCTTTCGGTCATAATATTCACCAATATAATCAAGTGTATAGGTATGATATAATGAAATATCATTTGATACATTATTTAATCTTCCATCTCCCCAGTAAATAGTTTCTTCTTCTGACTTATTAATTCCGTAGTCAACAGTTATTTTAAGTTGGGTGTTATCTTTGACATTACCGTCATTATCTTCATGTTGAACTTCTGGAGGATCAAAATATAGGAATGAATTAAACGTGTGTCCATTTAAATCATCAAAGGAAAATGCTCTATCTGCATACGGAATAGAAGTCATTTTAGTGGCACCGATAGCACTTCCTATTATTTTATCAAATATAAGTCTATAAAATGATTTTACATTTCTGTCGAAATAATCTGTTATTTGATTTTTTATATCATTATCAATAGCTTGAGTATAATATTGTACGTGACTAATATCTCCGTAAAACAAACCATTTTGATTTTTTCCAATAATAAAATTAGCTTCAGGAGATATAGTTAAGTGCCGAAGAGTATTTCCTTCTATAATTGTTTCGAAATTTGAACCGTCAAAGGAAATAGAGACATAACCATTGTATCTGTCAGCCTTTCCTTTTATTATCATCAGATTAAACTTATTAACATTAACCGTTTGCGAGTCTAAGTATATCTCTGATGAAGGAGCAGTTGAAATGACAAAATCCCCTTTATATTCATTATCAGTTATTTTATAGCCAGCGTTTTCTTCATTACCTTCATACACATATTCTATTAATGGTTTTTCTACTGATGTTGTATGTATTAATTCTGGATAAGAAAGAACTGCGTTATATGATAAAGGTTTATTATCTACTGTTTTTAGAACTGCACTATTATTTAATCTTCCTCCATAAGATGTAACAGCCGGTAAACCATTATAAGGTTCAACAAATGGGAATGACTGAATAATATTATCTGCTACTTTTCCATAAACATCATAAGCGACATTTGTAGTATTTTCATTACTGAATATATCAGAGCTTGGACCATTTAATATTCTATTAACGCTATCCGGTTCCAATGAAATTGCAAATCCTTCATTAACATTATCAACAACAATATTAGCTCCGTAGTTTAATCCTACTCTAAATTCATCTTCATTTTTTTGACTAAATGGTATAGAACTACCGAATTCTTCAAATGATTTCCATACATTTTGAGCCGTTGTATATTGACTTTTAATATAATATAATTTTGCACGAGTATTATGTTGTGCTTTATTATATACATCAGAGAAATTATATTGCTGTACAAATTGTTGTGCGTTATTTATTCCACCATTTACTAAAAGTAAATCATCTCCAAAAAATTGAAAAGAATACTGTCTTGATCCATTATGTGTAATATAGTTATCTCTTCCATCAGTTATTTTTAATAATGAATTATAATAACTAATCCAAGATGTAGGAGATAGTTTCTCCCATATATTAATGCCATACGAAGAAGCTTTTATAATAATTGATCCGCTTTCACTTATTTCAAATTTTCCTCCATCAAGTAAAGAATTAATGCCAGTTGTAACAGTATTACTATAATTACTTGATAGATTTTTTTCTATTTCTTCAAATTCTGTATGACCAATAGACTTGTTATAAAATGAAATATGAGCGAATGCGTTATTACTATAAATCTTAAGTTGTGTCGATGAATCAATTCCGATAACAGGACTTCTTTCTCCATCCGGATTTGATGTAGTTGATATCAAATCAACTGATTTCGATCTTTTAAATCCATTAATAGAATATCGTATTCCAGTAATTACTTTTTCTGGGTGTATTGATAATTTACCAGTTGTAAATTCAATCGTTACATTATTCCATTCTCCTAATTTTATTTCGCTGTCAAAATATTCATCACTAAATATCTCACGCGGATTGGCATCTAAAATAACATTAGTATCTGCCTTATCTAAAGATATGGGATAATCGATTTTTCCGGATTCTTGTGATACAATTTGTAATATATTTTTTCGCGTTGCTGCATCTTTAACTATACGAAGAGTAATATTTCCGATAGTTAATATATTACTATTTTGAAATACGTTAGATACTTTAAATCTTGTAGATAAAGTAAAACTATCATTTAAAGAGAAATTAAAACTAGTTCCAGACGTCTCTATTATAGAATCAAAAATAACACCAACATCCTTTGATGTATCATTAACTATACTCGGCGAGTCAAATCGTGAAAATCCATTATTCGATAACCATGTTCCACTTGTTAGATTATTACTAACATTAAATTCAAAATTCGGTACAGGAGGATTAGACAGTGCAGCAGGCAAAGTTGTATATTTTGTAGGGAGCCAAAATCCAGTTGGGTCAAGGTTGTATACACGAATAATTTGTGCGATATTATCATTATTAAGTGAGTGAGTACCAACAACAATTTGTGATCGTTTTAATTTAACATGCACAAAATCTACTAATCCTGCGTGTGTAGTTGGAAGATCTAAAGATAGCGTTTGAAAATAATTGTATCGGTTGTATTCATCTACTTTAAATACAATAATACGAGATGAACTACCAATAGGTCTATCCAATAAAACTAGATATTCACTATCTACTGCATAATCTAAAATATCCCATAGTCTTTCTCCGTCGTAAATATCTGTACCACCAATTGTGATATCTTGCCATGGCGCATATGTACCATTATGTTTATACGCTATAGACAAATAACCTCTATTGTGCAAAGTAAAGATATGGTCATTATTATTTTTAACGTAATCACAGTGCGGTAAAACAGGAAGATTTTCGTCTCCAGGTTTACTTCCTTTATTCCATTTTACACCGATATCATACGGGTTTATACTCATAGGATTTGCTTTCCAATCAGTATAATATACCGTATTTTCTTTATTTTTAATTGACCATCTGCTTTCTGCCGATGAAGTATTTTGTTCAGCATGAATAAAGGTGTCTATAGTAGCTTTAAGCGAAACTTGGTATGCTTCTACTTTACCTTTATTTGTACCTTCTTGATCATTTCCGGGAGATGCTACTATAACTCGTGTACCGGTACCATTTATACTTACATTTTGTCCACCATTACTAGTACTTCCAAATCCTTCAATGTTTTTACCGCCCTGTTTCCACAATCCTACTTTACTTGAATAAAAGAAAACTCGAGCTTGTCCCGAATTACTACTTGTATTATCATTACCTGGAGATCCAATTACAACAACGTCTCCTTTTGAATTTAAACTAACGCTTGCTCCACAATTATCTCCTTGGTACTCTCCTTCAAGTGTTTGTCCAACTTTATTCCAAACGTTTCTATCACTAAGAGAATAGATTTCAACTTTTCCTTTATAATTTTCTTGTGTTCCATCACCAATAATACCAACCGCAAATGTTTTTCCGTCATTACTTAAACTTATTGGCACTGAATCTCTATTCAGTCTCTCTTGTGGATTAAATCTTACATCTGATCCTATTTGTATCCATGTATTGCTAGATAGATTATAAACATAAGCTCTTACAACCATTGCAACTTGACCAGAATCATTTATAACGTGTGTTCCAACAAGAAGAGTTAGTCCATCGTCACTTAATCTGACAGTATTTCCGCTAATAGGATCAGCATCTGTTTCAACAACGTTTTGACCTACTTGAGACCATGATGCACTAGGAGATCCAGCTGTAGGAGAAAATGAAGCATTATTTTTATAAACAATAACTTCATTAGATGTTCTTTCTGGAATTCTAGCACCAATAGTTTTTCCGCCGTCAATTTCTCCGAATTGAGGATTTATACCAGTCTCAATAGTAAAAGAATTTGAAGTAATTGCTGGTCCACTTCTTATGTAAGTAATATCTGTTGTAGTAATAGAACTAATTTCAAATAGTCCATCGTATTGATGTGATACACCACTTACATATACGTGAGTAGAAGCGACATCAAATTCTCCACCACCAGCAATAGTGGCTATTGTTCCATCAGAGCTAAATGAAAGAGTTGGATCTGCAGGTAAAAGTTGTGTATAGTCAGCAATTCGATCTCCATTAATATCGTCAAATGGAAAGTCAGTATCTCCAAGAGATGCGTTAATATTTGATGGAGCTGATTGAAAATCATTAATTACCCAGCCAATTTGAAGACCAGATCCGACAGTAGGCTCAAATTCAATTCGATAGGTTGTTGGGCCAGATTCATCGGTAAAACTATAAGTGGGCTTACTTGATACGGTAGAATTGGTTTTTGTATATGTATCTCCATTATAAACAAAACTGGTAATATCTGCGCTAGCAACTTTAATGTTATGTGTTGTACCAAATCCGTTAAAGTCTTCTAAAAGTAAACCTGCTCCTTCTTCAGTTCCAATATCAAAGTCTATATTAGGATTAGCTCCAGACCCAATTGCTAAAATATTTCCTTCTCCGTTTAAACTAACGCTTGCTCCTAACCGACTATTATCTACGCTTCCAATATCTATAGAAGATGCAGAAGATCCTACCGCATGATTCCATTGGTTTTGGTCATCTAAGTGGTATACCTTTACTTCTCCACTAAAATCTTCTCCGTCTTCAGGATCTGAATCGGTTGGATCTTGTTTTTTAGGAGCTCCAATAGAAAGCACATTTCCAATAGCATTTAAACTAATATCACTTCCTAAAAGATCGAATGGAGTATCGCCGTCAATATCAGATCCAAGTCTCTCCCATGTATTCGCTTCTTCACCAATTCTTAAAGGCGCATTTATTGGTATTGTGACACTTTGATTTAATCTTACAATAATATGTCTCCTGACGGTGGGATTACCCATATCCATAGGACCATTTAGTATATTTGCTACTGTAACCTTATTCGCTGAGTCAGGTTCTGGTAATCCACTTCCAGATATAACTGTTCCGACAACTATACTATTTAAAACACTAGCTTTCTCTATCGGCACTCTTATAACTAAATCAGTATTATTTAATACGGCTGAATTAGCATGACCATTAGCTACTGTATATACTCGTACGCTTCCAGAATTGGTACCACCTCCGTCATTTTTAGCTGATCCAATAGCAAGTGTAAGACCGTCTTCGCTTAGTGCAGTTACTCCGCTAAAATCATTATTAGCTTCTCCATAAATTGAACTGCCGATTTGTAAATTATCTGGACCATCGAATGTATTCGTAGATGGATCAAAATCATAAAATCTCAAATCATCTTGGGTAAAAGTATCTAGTACTGGATCATTTTCGTGTACATAAACAAAATTTCCAGAATCTTTAGGAAATTGTATGAGTGTTTTTTTCCATTTTCCGTTATAGTCGTATCCTAATGGAGATAAAAACGATTCCATATGATCAAGCTTATCACCTTCTAATGAGCTTAAACCAATCGATGTTCGATCAATAAAATTAGAAAATATATATGATTCTCCATCCGCATCGAGCTCAATTCTTGGCTCTCCTACATCAGCAAAAGATCTTCCAATTTTATTCGTTGTTTTATTAAAAAATAATTCGTGAGAATTAAAAGATTCAAAATCTTTTGATAAGGAAAACAGAGGTTGAATTTCTGTATTTTCCTTATTAATTCTTGGAAAAGCACGAACCACAAACGTGTGTTCTTCAGTATTAAGAGAAATCTCTGGATTATTACCAATATCTCCAAAATCAATAAAAGCACTGCTGCCATTTAGTTTTATTAAATCTGTATTATCAACAAAGCTTGTCCCTTGTTGAAAGTAACCTCTAAACGTTTTATTTAATACTGTAGAGTCCCATGTTTCAGCAACAGAATTTAAATTCTTCTTTGTATCTAAATCAACAACTAACTGATCAACAGCCGGAGCAGTATCATACAATACTATTTTTTCTGCTCTAATAATATTGCCAGTTCCTAGTATTTCATTATCGTCATTTTTTAATTGAAATGGCGTCCAATTATATTCTGTCCCTAAATCTTCGGTAGTAATAGAAGTTGTAAACGATTGAGTAAATTCGCTATTTTTCCTTTTCCAGTCTCCAGCAGAAAGCTCAAATAATCTTTTTTTCGGATAAGATACTTCTACGATTTCGTCAAAAAACAAACGAAAAAATGTTGTAATACTTTCTTCTGAACCTTTGAGAGTATAATACTGTACAATCTTTTTATACAAAGATACTCTATCCATTACTGCAGAATCAGGAATATTTTTAGCAATTTCTCCTTGAATACCATCTAAATATTTTTCTGATATTTTATCAATATCATGCTCATCAACTATTTTATTAGTTTCGTATGTAGGAAGACCTTCAGTATTGAGATACTCATAATAATCTTTAATTAAAGTTATGAATCTTTCTGAACTTTCTCGCAACTGTTGTGGAATAAGTTCTTCAACACGAAGAGATTCTGTATTTGCAGCAGTAGTATCGAAGGGATCGAAGTTCCTTTGGTTTGAAGCAACTGAAATAACTGGTTCTGATGCTGTTGTAGAAATATTTGTATATGAAACTATAGTATTATTTACATTATATGTTGCATATTCTTGATATCGTAAATTGTTATAAGTTGTATCAAGCGGTGGATTTGCAGCACCATGATTCATTTCACTGGTAGGCATATAAAATACTTCTCTATCTAATCCAGTAAATGTGTGCGAGTGATACGCTCCGTCAATTAGTGTAGGATCAGTATAAAGTGGATAAAAATATCCGAAAACACCATCAGTATTTCCGCTATTACTTTGACCTCTTAAATAATAAACTGAACCAAAAACTCCTGACGAAGTAGTAGTAGTATTACTACTTGTTATAGTATTATTGGTACCTGATGAGGAATGATATGACATAATTTTTTAGTATCAATAACCTCCATAACTACCACCAGAGGATGAACTACCAGAGGATGAACTACCAGAGGATGATGAGCTGCTTGAAGAACTACCAGAGGATGATGAGCTGCTTGAAGAACTACCAGAGGATGATGAACTACTTGAGGATGATGAACTACTTGAGGATGATGAACTACTCGATGCTGTAGAACCACTGGAGCTTACAATCGATGAAGTCCCCTGTGGTGCTAGATATTCAGAGCGCTGTCTTAAAAACGGTCTATAATCATTAACTCCAGATGAACCAGATACTGCGATAGTGTCAACTTCTGGGGTAATAGTTGTTTTACCGATATCAATTGAAAGAAGTTTATTTCTTTTTGATACTATATCATTTGAGGCTGGAGTAACAAATATATTCAACGTTTCTGTTTTATTAAGAGGCAAACTATCTATCGATATTGTTCCGGTATCGGTATTAATAGTTCCTACATTTAAATTTACGTTTCGTTTAATTCCATCTGCACCAATAGTAAAAGTATATATTCGCCTTTCGTTATCAGATCCAATTATAGGAGCATCTTCTAAATTAAGAGAAATTCCATTATACATCCAAGAATCTGAACTTAATATGGGTTCTTCTTGTCCAGGATCAACAAATAACTGCATTTGGAAATCAATCGGAGTAGAGGTAAGTTTACCATATTCAAATACTATTCTTTTATATGTAAATACTCGAGCGAATGAATTTATAATAGATATATCTAAATTATCGATTATTGAAAGTAAATGAGAATATCGAAATACTCCATCAAATTTTTGTAAATTATTTAAATTAAAATCTTCTAATGCATTATCTATAAGACTTGAAAGTTGACCAGTTGATAAAGAAGTTCTATTTGAATCGTACTTAAATAATATATCTAAATAAATGTATGTAAAATCTGGATCAACCAAAACTGGTTCAATTCCAATTACGCGTTTTGATTCAAGTTCTTCTAAAAGATAAGTCTTATCTAAATCGGTCAATGTCGGAGAGTCATATGGTTTGATAGATGCATATACTTTACCGTATTGAGGAGGATCATTATCTTCTCCTCCCCATACTGACACAGTTTCTATGTTATTTAAAATTCCATTAATTAAAGCTTTATAGTCTTGTGAAGTTACCGCTCTATTTTGTGCAATAAACGAAAGAGGAGCATTTTGTCGAATACTTTCGATGTTTTCTTTTTCACTTCCATTTGTAGCTCTTGATATAACAGTAATAAGGGGAGAAGATGTTCCTGGACTTGAAAATTTAAATACATTTGCTCCATTGGCTTTTGATCCCTGAGTACTTAAGTACTTAATCTTAATTACGTTTAACGATGACGGCTTTTTACCAAAGATATTGTCACCAAATTTAATTTCATAATTGCCATTATAATTTTCATTAATAAAGTATGCAGCAGTAGATGGACCAACATTTGCAAGATTTTCAAATAAAGAAAAAGTTTCAACTGATGTAGAATATGCGTTGTCAAATACATCAACAGTTATATGCTCTAAATCAATGTTTTCATCTTCAATAATATATTTTTGATCAATGTTTCCAGATTCAACAACAAAAGTAATTTCTTTCATTTTACCTTCATATACAGCAACTTCATCAAACACATATCTTCCATTCACTTGATCAAGAGGAGTTGTATAATCATCAACCGTTATAAATGTATATGCTGTTTCATTAACACTAGCACTAAATTTCTGTCCCTTGTAAAGAGTATATGTAGAAAGATTGCGATTAGCTGATGCAGAAAACTCTAAAGAAACAGTTGCCATTGCAGCTGATTTACTTTTTGGAGTATATCCTAAGAGCTTGGCTCGTGAAACAACGTTCGAGCGAATTTGCGCTGAATCAATAAACGATTCGTTCATAGCATTATGTGCTACGACTGCATTATAGTGTGTATTATATGCAAGTATATCTAAAAGCTGATTAAGACCAGATCCTTCAAAGTCAAAATCTCTGTATTCAAGATTAGACTGATTTTTAAAATAGTCTTTAAGATTATTTTTAATTTGATCAAAATCTAGTTCTGTGACATTAAGTTGTTTCATTATCGTAAGCGTTGTAAATAAAAATTAATTTCTTCTCTTGTGGGTGAAAATATTATATTAAAACCAATAGTTACTTCGTATGCATTTCTGTCTGAATTATCTGATACTTCAACTGTGTGTCCGTTTGTACGTGGTTCATATTTTTTTAAAACATATATAATTTCTTCTTTAATTGCATTTGCTGTAAATGCGTCTGCAGGTTCAAACAATAATGCTGTTACATTTGAACCAATTTCTGGATGAAATGGTCTTTCATTAAAATTTGTTAAAACTAGAGTCTTAACTGCTTGTTTTACCGCATCTAGATCTTTAACTGATGCTAAATCTCTTGTACCTGGATGAGTGCGTGGAAAAAATAAAGGAAAATCTGTATACAGATTTTTATGTGCAACTTTTTGTGGTGCTGGATTAACATCTGATAGTGCATTCGACATGTAATCTATTTATACTAATTAAGGAAGATATTCGGTGCAGTAGTTACTTGATTTCCGCCATATGCTTCTGTACATGTTCCAGTTGTATTTTCGGTAATAGAACCAGTAATCTCAATAAGTTGACTATTTCCTACTCTATGAACATGAGTGCCTCCTATATGCTCATACTTACTACCAGTAACCTGAATATTCCAGTCACCTATAATTTTAGTATTACATCCTCCATCAATTGTAAGATTACAACCGCCTTCGATATAAACATTCTCTCCTTGCGCAACAACCTTATAGTTTTTGCCAACGATTACCTCTGTTTTATCACCGATTGGAGTAATTTCAGTGTACGTTCCAGTGCGGTGAATAGTAGATATTCTTTCTTTTCCAGGAGTTACATCGTACTCAACAATGTGTGCTGCTTCATTCTCGTCGTTTGCTCTTTCATATGCAGTCACATGATTTTGTGGATATGTAGGAGTCATTACATCGTCGATCGCTGGAAATAGCCAATCTCCTCCTGGTGCCGTAGGTAAAACTCCGTCTTTAGTTTTATTAGGATCTCTGACTTTATTAGCTACGATCTGCACTTTGTCGTATATGTCTCTCAGCGATACCTTCTTTGTATAACTAAATCCTTGTTTATATTTTTCTTCTTTAACTTGTGCAGATATTGGAGTATCAGGCATATTAAGATGTAATCCTAAATCTTCCTCTGGAGAGTCTTCGTCATCTGGATTTGTTTTGACCGGTTTTCCAGCAATTGGAGGTTCGTCAGCATTTTTCTTATTGCTCGGATATCGTTCAGTTGGATCAGAAAAGCCTTTACTATAATCTTCTGGGCGTGATGTAATGGATGGAATAGATCCCATAATCACAGGATCTTGGGCATTAACACCATCTCGAAAGAAACCAATGACCCACGTTCCTCGTAATAGACCTGTTGCAGATTGACCAACACCTGACATCGATGCTGATGTAACAGGTAACATCGTCATTGCCCATGGCAAATCTTCGGTAGGTATACCAGATTCAGCTTTATCGTCGTTATGATATCCGTAACATCTTACGCGATATCTACCCATCTCCATTGGATCATCAATGTCTTCAATTACACCGGTGAACCATGCAAATCCGCCACCATTATTAATAAAATTTTCTGGATTCATGATCTATTTATAGTTCAATGCCAAATGAGTCTTTCTTTACCCGTACCTCTGAGAAATACTGTCCACCCTCAAAAATATGATTTACAGAAGTAATTAAGTGTCTTCCAGATAAATGTTCGTCAAATAAATCTCCATGAGAAGTTGGTTTATTTTTCATATTTGCCAATAACTCCTTCATTATTGCAGGATCTACAGCTTTTGGAAATTTTAAATTAATCACCGTTCCAGGATTTAAATTAAGATCACCAAAAAGTTTTATATCATGAGATACCGACTCGAGCGCCTCTTCAATCGCCCGCGTTTTTCCATTGGTATTTTCTTTTAACTTATTATAATTTATATCTTCTTCACCGTATGATAAGTTATTCACTGAAATATGTTCAAGATGAGACTGAGGCATTAAGTTTAATGTCTCTTCGTTTACATCAAATTGTGTTGATAACGAAGTTTTTTGGTTTAACGTTAAACCCTGATTAAAATCATTCTCGTAATTATAATCATATTTTGTATATGTTTTATATGAATAATCTAAATAGTTATTTTCTGATGCCCATCCTCCATTTGCACCTTGATAAACTTTTCCAAGTTTAAGATCTGAAGCTACATCGAGAACGCGGGAAACTCTTTCATCGTAATCTTCTTCTGTATACGGTTCGTAACTAAACTCTCTTGTATCAAAGTAAGTGTGATATTCTTCTGCGGTCATTAAATTATGTAATGAAGATAATCTAATTTTATTATCTAAAGAATGATAAAGAAAAAATGGAGAAAATGCTTCATCATATGTTTTTGATCGTAACCATTCAGCAGCTTCAAGAGGTGTTTGCCACCGAATGATACCTTTCATTCGTGATGTAGTGGTTCCGTTTACTTCTACACCTCCCATAAAACCAAGATCTTCGGTAATAATTTTTTTAATTTCTTGGTCAGTAGTATTTGTAAAAGATCGCGATATTTTAGTAAGACGAGAATAGTATGCGTGATCTGATACACATGCGATATTATAAACGTTTGTGTGTTCTGCTGTAGCACTCGCATAAAGAGGATATTCAGTGACAATAAAATCTAGATCGATTTTTTTCTTGCTGGCCGAACCATTACTATTCGGATTAGTTATAACAACTATTTTAATTTTTTCTTGACCAATAAGAGGAGTACTTTCAAAAAAGTTTGCTGTATCTTTTATACTAATTTGTGCAATTATATTCGCTGAATAAAGAGATTCAGTTATATTTAGTTTAACTACAATATTTTCTATATCATATTTTTTACCATCATGTGAGGTTAATACAATTCTATCAATATTATATGCTCCTGGAGTTAACGATTTGCTTGCCCCAAAATTTGTCCGTTGATTCCTAGCCATTACTTAAGTAATTTTTCTTTATATCGCTCAGCAAACTCGTCAATATGTTCTGGACGTATAACTCGAATTTTCATTGCTTCTAATGCCTTTTCAGCAAGGTCGTCCTTAATTGATACAAAACTTGCTTCAGTAGAAGTATATGTTTTAACAAAACTTGGTATGTATTTTCTATTGCGACTAATTGAGGCATATTCAGATATCTCACCTTGATCAAATCCATCTACTTTTACTGATGAAACATTAGTATCAATATCACCAACAATATATCCATTTGGCATTTGTATATCACTTGGATTATATACACTTTCATATGCATCAAATGCAGTAGATTTTTCTTCTATAAATTCGTTATCAAGAAAGTGTGATGGAGCATTATACGACTGTTCAAAAAATCTATGTGAAACAAATGCAATTTTTGAGAAAAAAGTGTCTAAAAAATATTTGTAATATGCGTCACTTCCTTCAACATAAGTATCTGTAGTACCATCTTGAATAAATGAATAATAAACAGTTGTTTGGTTCATTCTTGTCCACTCTAACGCTTCTTTTATCCATTCAGTCCGTTGTTCTACAAACCTACTATACGCTGTGCTGGCTTGGTCTAAATCTGGTTCAGTATATACTATACTCCAGCGCCTGTTGTTAGAAAATTTTCCTAAATTATTAATATCATACACCCAAAGTTGGTATCTTTGATCATCAAACTGAAGTATCTTTGCTTCAATTGAATTTTCTTCTCTATCATATGATCTTACTCTTATATTTTCATTACTTAAATTTAAACCACCAAAATAATTTACCATTTCAAAACTATTTTCGTATTTACGTGCAACTGGATATTGTCTAGGAATAAAAACAAGAGTTGAATATTTTCCATAATCTTGTTCAAGCATTAATTCAAACTGACGATAAGATTTTGGCCATGTATTTAATCCCTGTTTAAGAGATTCGTTTATAACAAAGAATGTCCAATAATGATCAGGTGTACCGTATAATCGATTAGATACAACATCGGGTCTTTCTCCTTCAATTATATTATAATATGCGTAAGTTGTATAGTTGTCAATAAATTCTTCATTTACATCAACGTATCGAAACATATCAGTAACATCGGTTTTAACACCATTTGCATTAATATCGTATTGTATTTTTGGAAACTGTGAGAAGAATGACATAATTATCCGGCTTTAAATGGAGCAGGTTTTGGTTGTTCAAGTTGAGTAACTGTAAGAGGACGACCGTTTCTATCAATTCCACGATTGCCGAGCTGATCATTTTCCATTTGCATTATATCATGTCTATTTAATGAACGAGTTTCCTGGAATTGTACTTCTAAATCTACTTCAAGAGGAGCATTATCTGTAAAATAAACATTACCAGTAGCATTAAAGTTTGTATTGACACTTATGCAATACGAGGAATATATACGAGGAATATATGGATTTTCTGTACCAGAATCCATATTCATAAATTTAACTGTCCATACTGGAGGATACTCAAGAGTAATGGTATTATTTTCTCCTCCTTTTGAAGCATAAATAAAATGTCTAAATCGAGATTGTATTTTTCGAATAAGATCTGATTCTGATGAAGAGCGAGCAATCATTTTAAATTGGAATCCAAACTGTCTTACACCATTTGTAGTAAATGTTGAATTCGTATTGGGATTATTAATTTGTTGAGTAGCCAACGATATTGAATCTTTGAATTTATCAGGTAAAAGTTTTGCACCCAACGATTTTGCTTGTTCTTTATTTAATGTCTTTATTTGACCAAGTATATCACCAACTCCAGCAGATCCACTTACTGCATCAACTGCTCCAGCCATCAGTCCAAGATCTGCTGTTCCATATTCAGCCCCATCATCAAATGCTATATTCGCTGGCGCAGGAAACCATATATGGTGTCGATGAACCGTTCCATTTAAAACTCTTTCATGGGCGGTAAATACCATACATGGACGAGTAAGATCACCTCTCATTTCTGGCGGATAAATAAGAGGAGCCATATCAACAACACCTGGTTCAGAGGGTTTTTCACCTTCTTGGACCAACTTTTTGTTTCTGCCCAATAATGTTTCGAAATAATTAATTGCCATAACAATTCTATTTATAATAAAAATATGACATACAAGGGAAGATATACTGTAAAGAATCCGGACAAATACGAGGGTGATCCTACGAAAGTAGTGTTTAGATCGTTATGGGAAAGGCAGGTCTTTAAATTTATGGATACGAATCCTGATGTAATTAAGTGGCAATCAGAAGAAACCATTATTCCGTATCGGTGTAAGACTGATAATAAAATTCATCGGTATTTTATGGATGTTAAGATGGTTACAAAAGATAAGACGTATCTCATTGAAATAAAGCCAAAAAAACAAACTGAGGCACCGAAAGAACCAAAGAGAAAGACGAAAAGATATATTACTGAG
>VMHT01084563.1_pt1 | contig 41951 bp, 61 predicted proteins | sample 4693611 | NCBI WGS metagenome assembly VMHT01 (sample SAMN12280063, study PRJNA550983) | marine metagenome | isolation source: seawater sampled from same location over 5 years 0.02-0.2 micron viral filtrate | place: USA: collected off the coast of southern California halfway between the port... ...
GTGAGCGGCACGACCACCACCATCAACACGGCCACGTTGAACGTGGCAGACAACATAGTCGTGCTCAACAGCGATGCGACTGGTTCGGCAAGCGCAAACGCTGGAATCGAAATCGAGCGTGGCGACGATACGAACGTCTTCTTCCAGTGGAACGAGACCGACGACAGGTGGCAGTTCGACAACCCGCTGTACGTCAACACCACTCTGAACATCACCGGGACGACAACCGTGGCGGGGCTCGTCGGCACTGGCGACCTCCAGATAGACACAGACACCCTCTTCGTAGACGTCAGCGAGGACAAGGTGGGCATCAACCAAGCCACTCCACTCGCACCACTCCACATAGGCAACACAGCCACGACCGTCGGGACTGGCTTCGGCAACGGACGGGCAACCACATCGAGCAGCAGCACCGGCACCTCAATCGACATCCCGCTCTTCAACAGAGACAACTTCAGGGCGGCTAAGTTGCTGGTGGAAGTAGAGAATCAGACCGATGACATCAACGAGACGGCGGAGATGGTCATCACCCACAACGGCACGGACTCGTCATCAGCGACGGGAGCGGCCCTAACCACCTTCGGCGTGGTGCAATCGGACGTGAATCAGACCGTCCAAGCATCGTATGATGCTGCTATAAGTGGTAGCAACGTTCAATTGGAAGTCACCCCTACGGGCAACAGTAACGTAATCGTGGTCAAGGTGGCGTGGCAGGCTCTAACAAGGTGATAACATGGGTACGGAACGCGATTTCAAGGTAAAAAAGGGACTGAAGGTAGAGAACGGGGACATAACGGTTCCCTCGGGTAATTCGGTGTTTGCGGGCACGTTCAACACGAACGTGGCAGCAGCGAGGCTCACGCTGTCAGGCACGACGCTGGCTGCTCTTGGTGACAATAGCGACATCAACATCAACATCAACCCGAAGAACAACGGTAATGTGGTCATCGACGGCGCTGTGGAACTCGGTCACGCCAGTGACACGACGATAGCCAGAGCATCCAGCGGTGTCATCTCGGTGGAGGGCAGCAACGTCATAATGGCATCGAACGATGTGAGCGCTCTAACTGACTCGACATCAGCAGCGATAGGCATCGGTACGATAGAACTCGGTCACGCGAGCGACACCACAATTGCTCGTACAAGCGGAGGCGTGGTGACAATCGAAGGTGCTGAGATAAGGACGGGAACCGTTCCAGTGAACAAAGGAGGAACAGGCGCTACAACACTCACGAGTGGTGGGATACTGCTTGGCTCTGGAACTGGCGCGATAACCGCCATGAGCGTTCTCGGTGACGGTGAGATGATTGTCGGTGACGGCACTACTGACCCGGTTGCAGAGAGCGGTGCTACTTTGAGAACATCTATTGGCGTTGGAACGGGAGACAGCCCCGCATTCACCAACCTCACCCTTTCCGGTGACCTCACTCTAGACGACGGTGGTAGCCTCAAGGAAGCAGGTGGTACAGCCGCATTTACGTTCGACGGTAGTGGTCATATCACCAAGTTGGGACAATCATCCCCTAGCACTAACGATGTCCTGAAGTACGACGGTGCCAAGTGGGTAGCGGGAGCCGCCCCATCAGGCGCAGACGGGATGGGAACCGGTTTCACCGTATCAGCGACGACCGACAGCAACGCCACCACCATCACACAAGGCGATGACCTGTTCTTTGCCGCATCAGGTGGTCTAACTGCGGAGACAACAGCAGACGGCACTGTGACTCATAGTTTAGACATCAACGGTCTTGGTGCCGCTGCCATAGCAAGCGGTGACTTCATTGCCTTCTCTGATGAAGGTGCATCAGGAGACCCAACTAAGAAGGAATCAATTGACGATATCGCCACGCTGTTCGCTGGCACAGGATTGACTGCCTCAAGCGCAGTGATATCGGTGGATGCGGCGCAGACTCAGATAACATCGGTCGGTGCCCTCACGGGTCTCTCAACTGCGGCAGATGCCACTATCGACTTGAACGGTGGTGCGATTACCGTCGATGGAACTACCTTATCCATAGACTCGACCGACACGACCAATCTGACCATGACCGCTAACTCGAGCAGTGGTAAGACCCTAACCATAGACGCTGCAAACTCGGGCTCAGGGGCGGCGTCGATAGCGATTGGCACAACCTCTGGAACCAGCATAAGCATGGGTCACTCAACCTCCACAGTCACGGTCAACGACAACCTAGTGGTCACAGGCGACCTCACAATCAACGGTGCTACCACCACCATATCAACGACGAACTCGGTCGTCGAGGACTCCTTGATTGAACTCAACACTGGTGCTACCAGCAACTCAAACGACTTGGGATTCATATTCGAGCGTGGTAGTACTGGCAACAATGCCGCCATCATATGGGATGAGAGCGTAGACAAATTCACAATGGGAACCACGACTGGAACTGGTACGGACTCAACCGTCTCCGTGACTGCGGGCACTCTGGTTACCAACATCGAGGGAAACTTGACGGGAACCATACAAACTGCCTCCCAGACTAACATAACAGGCATAGGTACCATATCCACCGGTACTTGGAACGCCACTGACATAGCAGTCGCACACGGTGGTACTGGTGCGAGCAGTGCGTCAGACGCTAGGGACAACCTAGGTCTGACCATAGGAACGAACGTGCAGGCCTACGACGCTCAACTCGCCACGCTGGCTGGATACACCTCCACGCAGATAGGCTTCCTCAACGTCAGCACCGCTGGTACCGTAGAGGCCAGCAAGTCCGTGGTCGTCGATGCGAACAAGGACATAGGGAGTTTCCGCAACCTCACAGCCACTGGGGCGTTGAAGTCCGATGGGATGCAACTCACAGGTGGTGCGAACTCCGCTGCTGACTCAGGCACCGTCGTCGCCGAGTTCGACGTCTCCGAGGCATCTGCGAGCATGAGCAGTGCGACCACCATAGCCAACTACGCGTTCGGCACCTACAGGACGGCCAAGTTACTCGTTCAGATAGGCAGGGTGGATGCGAGCGAGCAGTTTGATTGTATGGAAATCCTCATCACCTACGATGGTGGCTCAGCACCCAGCGGTGATAGTGACATCTTCATGACGACGTACGGATACGTCAGCACGGGAGCGAGCGACCTTGGGACGTTCAACGCAGTGAAGGGTAGCAGTACCATCGACCTGCAGTTCACCCCCGCAACTTCAGGGACATACGAATACAGAGTGATAAAATCACTCCTAATCAAATGATGGACAGTGAAATCATGGTGATACAATGGCAACGAACAGAGACTTCAGAGTAAAAAACGGATTAACAGTAGACGGGGACATAACCGCTGTCAACCTTGACATCAGTGGGAACGTGGATGTAGACGGCACATTAGAGGCCGATGCAATAACTCTCAACGGCACCTCATTGGCTACATCTGCAACAACAGACACCACCAACGCCTCCAACATAGGCTCAGGTACACTAGCAACGGGTAGGTTAGCGGCTGCTCTGACAGCACAAACCTCCATGTTGAACACGAGTCTAGTGGTTGGTAGAGACGCTGATAACCAAATTAAGTTCTCTACCGACAATCAAATGATATTCAGAGTTGGAGCAGGGGATGGTGTCACCTTCAAGGCATCAGGTGAGATTGAAGCAACCAGTCTCGACATTAGTGGAGACGTCGATGTAGACGGCACATTAGAGGCCGATGCGATAACTGTCAACGGTTCTGCTTTAGCATCCTCAGCCACTACAGACACCACTAACGCCTCCAACATAGGCTCAGGTACACTAGCATCAGGTAGATTACCCGACTTGGCTGTGTCTGACTTCGCTGCATCAGCGATAGTGTTGGAATCGGAGGGTATCGGCTCAAACGACGACGACGACACTCTACCTACTTCTGCTGCTGTTAAGGACTATGTGGATAACAATGCAGGTGGTTCTCCCGGTGGTTCTGATACGTTTATCCAGTATAACAACGGTGGCTCATTCGGAGCAACGACTCTTTCTTATGATGACACAGCAGGTTCAGAGCAATTCAAGATAGACGTATCATCAAGCGTAGCCCCACTTGTCTTAGTGCAAACAGGAACAGGAAATGCGTTTGAAATCCACGATGCTGCTGACCCTGATAGCAACAGATTCGAGATTGACCAATATGGAAGAGCAGCAGTTCAAGGAACAGCAGGAACGAGCGGTGCATCATTGTATGTAGGTGGAAATATCAGTAGTGCCGGTAGAATAAGAGGTGTAGGTGCAACTGCGGCTTCTCCATCATTTGCGACAGATGGAGACACTAACACTGGTATATTCTTCCCTGCTGCCGATAGTATAGGATTCTCCACTGCTGGTAGTGAAATACTTAGATTTGGCTCTAGTGGTGAGATACTAATCGGTGGAAGTGCTGCTGGTACTAGCGGTCAAGTATTGACTTCAGGTGGTTCCGGTGCAGCAGTAACATGGGAAGATGCAGGTGGTGTTTCACTTTCAGGAAGCACGAACAACCAACTGGTGACTGTCACAGGCTCAAATGCGATACAGGGTGAATCAGGTCTTACTTGGGATGGTAGCACACTGATAGTAAGTGGTGGAACAGGAGATGCAGTATTATCACTAAGGGCAGATTCAGATAACTCAGACGAAAAAGACCAACCATATATGGAGTTCGTATTAGATGGAAGCACAACACACTCATCAATTGGACACTCATCTGATGTATTCCATGATGACTCCACTGACAATAACACACTGATTATCGCTAACTCAGTGGCAACTAACGCTTCAGGGTCAGGAATAGTCCTCAAAACAGGAGAAGCAGCAGGACATGAGAATGCAGTTGATGCACTAAGGATATACCCATCAGGTGAGACACAAGCAAGAAAGACGATGATAAAAGCAGTCTCATCCAACACGACTTTGGGAGATGATGACTCAGGAAAGACAGTCTACTGGACAGGCGGGACACTGACACTCCCTGCAACAGCGGAATCAGGTCAGCAGTTCGTCGTCATCAACAACACCAATGGTTCAGCAACTCCGGCTTTGGGAACATCTAACGCAATAGCAACGAACTGGACTGCTCATGCTGCTATGGCTGATGAGACTGCTAGGACATACATCGCAGTTGCTGCTAACACATGGATATACATCGGGTGATTTAATTGTATATGACAGGAATAATTGGCACAATCCAACAACTTGAGACTGCCAATGCCAGTGGCGGTAGTGGGCCATCTCTTCAAGGTACATCACCGAATCCAACAAGCGTTGGTATAGCCTCTGCATCTAGCGGAAACCCGTCTGCTAATTTCAAAATGAATGCACAGGAGGTAAGCAACGCACAAAACGCCTCCAACCCGGATGGTGCAGACCAGTTCGATGTAACGCATAGTGATTTCACCGATGGACAGGCAGACATAACAATAGACATATCGAATTCCGCAAGCGACTTGAACGCTGCTTACTCAGGGCAGTCATTTAAAGCGTCGATAGCGTTTTTAGGATACATAACAGAAAGCAGTGCGACAAGTTTCCAATGGAGTTTGAGCGTGTCATCGAGTCTCAGTGCTGGTAGTGCTTCTATATCATTTCCACTTGGGAGTTCGTCAGCATCAACAGACCAAGACGCGTTAACTTATGGTACTGGTCTTGGTGATACACAAGGCATAGGTGCGTTTGGTGATATTAATTGGGGTGGTGGGAGAGGTGGCCTCATCTTCCCATCAGACGGAGACACAGTGACATTCACCATCGGAGCAGATGCCACGAACAGCAACGGAACGACAAGTGCATCAGACCTAGTGATAAAATACACATTTGAGGACTGAGGTGATTGAATGACGAGAATAGAAGTGAGCATACCTGAAGGAACGCAAGGTGACTACACCATAGCGCACCATGATACTCAGACACAAGAGAGGATGTGGCAGCAGTATCTTGAGATGAAGTCAGAGCCGTATGACAATCACACTGTTCTCATCAAGGATGCGTGTCCCATGCCCATCATGCAGGACTCACAAGCAGAGTACATGGAGCATCAGTGGCTTTGGGATAATGCCACTGGTGATGTACTCATTGGTGGTCTAGGATTAGGCATGGTGCATCAGGCTCTGATAGACAACCCGAATGTGACATCCGTGACAGTGGTTGAACTTGAGCAGGATGTGGTTGATTTGGTCTGGGACCATTGTGCCAAGGATGATACATTCACACTGGTAGTGGCTGACTTTGAGACTTGGACACCACCAGCAGGTAGTTCATTCGATACAGTGTGGGGTGATACTAAACTGTGGGACAATCCATTGAAGGATAATGAGTATCAGACTATGATAATCAACAACTACTCCCAATTCACCAACAACATCGGTTTCTGGGGAAGTCTATGATACCTAAGTAATCCTACTTGATACATGCATCTGCACTGTTATACATATGAATACTATATTCGTGTATACAATAAGGAGACTCTTCAGTTCAACGCCCTCTTGCACGATGAACACGGTCATTAGCGCGGTATATGCGATTAGAACCGCCGCTATGAGGAAACTGCTCACTGCATAGTTCGCTGTGTGGAATCTCATCAATGCAGCCTCAGAAGCGTCATCAGAGTTGCCATGAAGCGATTATTGCGTGGTTGCTCTATGTGTATATCTTCCATAGTCTCACTAGCCCACTCATTGAACCATTGGCAGTTCCTTTCCATAGTGCAGAAAATGCACCGGCTTGTAAATGAACATTGTGTATAGAAGGGAGGAAAACGGAGTGTGGCGAAAGAGATTCCACGTTGTGTGTAGGATGCATGAATAGAAGCAATCCCCGTTTTTACTACACAAACCCCCCTGTTGACACCATAACTATTTTGCACGTAGCCAATGATGCCTCAAGTCTGACTTCTGAACGCCGAGTCCTTCCATATGTGACCGCACTCCTTGCACTCCCACAGGTACACTCGTCGCTTTGAACCATTCTGATAACGACCAGACAGACGGTGCGGTATGTGCTTGTGACCGCAGCCACGGCACGATACGCGCAACTTGTCCATCAGCCGTCCCATTACTCGACAGGCCTCCTGCTCACGATGTCATCTATGCGAAGTATCGCTGTGGTGACCTCGGTGGCACTGAGGACAGCCTGCCTGATGAGCATGCTGGGCTCGAAGACCTCCTTCTCCCTCATGTCGATGATACCACCATCATTCACGTCGGGGCCGTAGTTCAGTGAATCGTTCTGCACTTTGTTCCTCATGGCGAGTACGATGTCGAGTGGGTCGAATCCAGCATTCTCTGCGACTGTAGCAGGTATAATCTCCAGAGCATCTGCGAAGGCCTCGATTGCCATCTGGGCCCTTCCTCCTATAGTGGCAGCGTGATTCCTCAAGTGAGCAGCCATGGCAACGTAACTGGAGCCACCACCGCACACGACTCGATTCGTGTCTTTGACTATCGATACCACACCCAGTGCGTCATCGAAGCCTCTCTCCACCTCGTCCAGTGTGGATTGTGTGGCACCTCGTAGAACGAGTGTCGACTGGTTGCTCTCAATACTACCAGCCACGAATAGATATTCGACGTCGTTGTGCCTCTGTTTGAGCAACTTGACGTGCGCTGATGACTCAGCGTCATCTACAGTCTGTGATATGGGTATGCCAAGAGAGGATGAAAGAGCACGCATGGCGCTCTCAGGCAGTCTCCTGACAACACCGATGCCATTCTTCTTCAGGAATGCGCAGACGTTGTCATGAACACCGTCCCTGACGAACACGACACCACGCCCACCCATTGCCGAGACTATCTTCTTGGCTTTGGTGAGCAGGTCGTCCTTGCCCGCTTGCTTGAACTTGCTATATGAAGCAGCATCTATCTGCACCTGCACATTGTCCTCTGACTTCTCCATCTCCAACCCGGTGTTGATTAGTAGAGCACTGGTATCTTCATCATGGTCGTACTCCAGAACGAAGTCCTTGCTCATGATTACACCATTGAACAGATACGAGTCCTCGAGACTTCCACCCGGTAGGCTGACGACCCTTACCTTGTCAGCATCACCAGCGCGTATGACCGCGTCAACGCATAGTTGACTGACTATGTCAGTAGCGGTCTCGAGCGTCTTGCCTGTTATAGCCGTCTTAGCAACGCTCTTGAGAGTCTCCTCAGCAGCATCGAAGGCAATCTTCTCCTCAAGATAGGTAGTAGCCATCTGAGCGGCTTCATGGTACCCCTTGCATACAACGTTGGGATGTAGCCCTTTCTGGAAGAGGTTCTCGCTGTTAGCCAGCAGTTGACCAGCAAGTACTACTGTGCTGGTAGTACCATCGTAGCACAGGGCCTCCTGAGTCTTGGCTATCTCCACCATCATCTTGGCACCCGGATGAGCGACATCCAGTTCCCTCAGTATGGTAGCACCGTCGTTGGTGACTATGACATTGCCCGCTCCGTCGACCATCATCTTGTCCATACCCATCGGACCGAGGGTGGACCTGCACGTCTCGACTATCGTCTTAGCAGCCCTGATGTTGAGTTTCTGCGCTGTTGAGCGCTGTTCCTTGCTCTCGCTCATTGTTCATCCCTTACCTTGTAAGCGCCATCCTTGTACTCCTGCCAGAGTTTGGATATCTCTGCGATGGGAGTACCCTTGTGGTGCGAGCGGAAGGCGCTCCATGATAGACCCTCGAGGTACTTGACGCTCCTCTCCTTCTGAATCTCCATCAAGGCCTTCTTCTCCTCCTCCGCTTTCTCAAGCAGAATGTCAATATCACTGCTTTTGTCTTTCTTTCTTCCGAATATTCTTCTCAACCATTTCAATATCATTCTTCTTCATCTCCCTTATCATCCAAGTACGGCCAATGTATCTGTGCGGCGACCTTTGAAGCCACCATCTGTATGTCGACCATGGAGTGTCCATTCGTTATCATGTTGAGGAGAAGGTGCAAAGCGCCCTTCAGTTTCCTTTCTTCTTGCTCATTCATTTCTTTCACCATTCAATTTCAATCTCCACCGTGTCTCCGGTTTCAAGTGAACGTGATTTAACAATGCCATACTCCTGCATGTACGCGTATAGGTCGTATGTGAGTTTGGCGTCCTTGAGACAGTAGTCGGCCACCTCGTTGTACTTCCCCTCCTTCCAAGCGGATGGGGCCTCCACGCTCTTCATGCTCTTGTCCATATCGAGCGTCTGTCGACACAGCATGGATAGGTCCGTGGCAACCTTACCGTGAAGCATGGAGGCCTTGTGTACGATGTTCTTGGTGTCTATTATTGATTCCTTCTTGGCCATCGCGTCACCTGCAGCCCAGCAGTCTAACGAGTCTCTTATGACAGGCAGGTCGAAGTTGAGAATATTATGGCCTAGTAGTTTTCCTCCCTTCTCGATATGTCCTGTTATGTGGTCCCCTACATCTCTAGGATGGAGACCCAGACTATTCACACCGTCCAGTTCTATCTCCTGCTTGGAGAAGACGGTCCCTGTGGTGCCGTCCCATGTCGCTATCACACTGGGTTGGAACAGCGTTCTGTTGTTCCATCCACCTATGTCATAGGAGTAATTCTCAGTCTCTATATCGAGTGATAGTATGTCAGTCATGGTATCACCTAACACTCCGTCAATCAAAGTCTTACTCTTTCTGTTCCTTGAGTTTCAGGTATACTACCTTCTTCTCCTTAGTCACCATGAACATGTCCTTCGCGTATTTTGAGAAGTGATTCCAAGCAGTACCACGAGTGACATTGGCTTGCTTCTCATATACTCTGAGCATGGCCTCCTTCCTTCTCCAACCCTGTCCTCTTCCATCCTCGAAATCAACGGCATCGGTATTCTGGTAGGAAAGTGTGAACTTGTTCCTGTACTCGCTGACCTCGGTCTTCTTGAAACCGACTTCAACCTCGTCTTCCAACCACAGTATGAGATTCTTGGTGAGGTCGTATAGTATGTCCTTCGCCATGTCGACGTGGTCTCCTGTCACCTCCCACACACCTTCAATCATAGCCATGTGAGTAGCGAATATGACAGTGTAGTTCTCCACTGCTGGCATGAATGAGGCTACAACCTCGCTGATACCGGGTGCCAGACCGTTCAGCAGTGTGTAGTAATCCTCAATGGCATCGTAACATGCGTTGTAGAAGGTGTCATCGGCTGAGAACATCTCATGCATGTGATTCTGAATCAACTCCTCCTGCTGTGCTCTAGGCATGGACTCCCACTCCGTGAATGGTATCTCCGATAGATTGAGCAGTCTGTCGCGCAGCCTCTTGGTGAGGTTGTTGAAGTAGTCTGTGATTTGATTGTAGTTCACGCTCACCTTCGGCATCTTCTTGAAGGCCGAGTTCATTCTGAGCATACTGACATTCATTCTCTTCTCAGTGTTCCACTCTGCCCAATAGAGAAGCACCCTCTGGAAGATACCCTTCGTCAGCACGTAGTCCTTGACGCCCTTCGGGGGGAATGTCGTTATCCACATCGACACCAGAGACTCGGTCTCAATCCTACCGGCCTTGGTGTGCTTGACGAGCGTGTTGTTGTTGCTACCTACCGGGTTGCATGCTGATTGCAGGTACAGGACTGTCTCCTGACTGTGCTTGTTCGGGCTGAGGATAATACTTCCCTCATCAAAGTTCAATGCCTTACGTCCGTTCAGCAATCCCTCCTTCAATGTCTGAATCTTCTCTCCATGCTCGTCCTCGCTCTCCTCCCATCCACCGATGAGAGCAGCGTCTGTACCGGTGGTGTACATGTCAGTAGGTATGGATGAGTCACGTGCGACATCACCGACGAACTCCCATGCCACTGACTTGCCGGTCCTCGATGGTTGAATCCAGAATACGTGTACACGTGGGTCGAGGTGACTCGGTCCCCATGGAATCCTCACGAACGGCACTGCTGCCTGTCCCTGCAGGAAGAAGAACGACAGCATCCCCGGTATGTCGTTGTCTATCGACGTCTCTCTAAAGTGCTCTAGATAGCCTTGGAAGATGGGGAACTTCTTCACAGCCTCGTACTCAGTGTAATCTCTCATATTTTTGACCTCGTGAGAGACCCCATATATATCTTGTGTCCGATTACTCGTCTATACATTTGATTATCTCTTGACCTTCCTCTCGATATGCATGGGCTCCTCGCTGGTCAGAGCCTCTATCACACGCCCTCTCAGGACTGGACCAAGCCCCTTGACCTGCTTGAGGGCGTCAGGGTAGCACATCTCCTCTATGCTGCCGCACTTCTCCAGAAGTTTGTCGACCATGTCCTTGCCTAGTCCGGGTACGGTGAGAAGCATGTCAGCGCGTATGTCGTTACTGGCAACACGCCGCACCGTTCTCGCACCGTGGCTCGATGCCGGTTTGTGCAACTTGTCATGTAGTTTGATGATGAAGAGAGCAGCCTCGCTGGTGTTGGGTGTGTAGAATACCTGACACTCGAAGTCAGCCATGATTCTGGCGAGGGTGCCTGTCAACTCGTTCTGAACACGAGAGTACGTTATCCTCCGTCCATTATTCTTTGCCATGACGACGTACTTGTCAATGGTACCATGCACGACGAGGAAGAACCTAGGATAGTTTACGTCCATGTTCTCCAGTTGACGCCACAGGTGACCGCTATGGCTGGATTGGAAGAAGTCACTCAGGCTCTTGGCCTCGACACACGCTTCTCCGAGAACGTAGTCCCCGACAACCAGAGACTGCCTGTTGACTATCAGACCAGCCTTCTCAGCCTTCCTCAGCACTGAGTCGCAGAGCATGCCTCGCTCATTGGAATCGATGATTAGGTTGGGCTTAGGCACTTTTCTTACCTCCGTGAAAATGACAGTAATCAGGGTGCTTCCTATACTTTCTCATAGCACATCTCTTACCCTTCCTGTTGACGTGCTTGCATCTGTCGCCGTTCTTCGGTCTCACCATGCACTTGTTGCAGATACCCGAGTAGGATGACCTGCTCTTTACATTATTCGATGACCTTGGTCCACCGCACTCGGGGCATCTCTGACTGAAGTTGTGCTTTATCACATCATCCCCTCCGCAGTCCCATCGTAGAACTTGCACCTTCCGCTACACAGACCATCCGATATGATTGTCCTGCACATCCCTGCATTGTAACCGCTGTTACCACTGCCCCCGTATACTATGCTCTCGACTTGTCCTCTCGTGTAAGACTCGTCGAAGTCGACCCATCCCTGCTCTGATATGACCTGTGTTATGAAATCGACATGCTTCTCCTTCTCCTCATCCTTGACGCTGTCCGGTGGGAAGAACCATCTCAGTCTGCTCGCCATGTAGGATGCGAAATGCAATCTAGCCCTGTGTGTAGGGTTACCCTCACCCATCGCTGATTGCGCTAGACAGGGTAGAATGGTCAGCCCATCGATGGATATGTCAGGTAAATCGACAATCTCTTTTCTTCTGGATGTGAATATCTGCTTCCTCTCTGGTAGTACTATACTCAGAGGTTTATTTCCATGTTGGATGTATCCACCGATTGATTCCTGTGCGTTGTCTATCAGTTCATCATGAGACATGTTCATCAGATTATGACTGTCTATCGGCACACTCCAGCAGCCTCTCTTGCTGTTGTATGAATTGGGTATTCGTATCATACCCGCTGTGTCGAATGCCACAGTGGGGTCGTTGCTGTACAGATTGAGTTCCTTATGCCACTTGGAGAGCACCATCCTTCCAGCGTCCTTCACACGAGTGACGTCGAATCCGTTGCTGGGGGTGAATACCGTGTCAAGAGGAATCCACACGTGAAAGCCTCCCCCGCTGAACCAGATGAAGTGCATCGTATCCTCTTCAATGAGATACTTGTGCAAGCGTTTTACTTGCTCATGCATCTCATCGAAGGGGATATCCTTACCTCTGTCACGAAAGTTCTTACAATCGAAGTCGCATACGAAGTGTCTGATTATTGGAGTGTTGTAATCCACACGATGATTGCGAGGAGGAGTGAGTGCACGATAGCCGTACGCTGTGAAGTAGACATTGCCACTTCCATTCTTACCCCTCCAGTAGCGCTCGAGACTATCCCAGTCCTTGACCAGCCTTCTGTATCCCTTCTGGCCGTCAGAACCTATCTCGAGCACTTCCCTTGGGAAGTCCAAGGTGATGAAACTCATCGAATCACATCAACGTAGTTTTTCCACTTCGCTCTCGATAGATGTCAGTAGGGTCTTTGTCAACCCACCTGATAACTCTGGAGTTAGAAACTGTTTGTTGACAGTGATGTCGAAGTGATGAACACCATCGACCTTGTCAATCCCCATCTCACCATAGTCATGCAGAGTGTGTTGATACGTCTTGTATATTCTCAACTCTCTCCTACCAAGGGCACCAACCTGTACCCTACAGGATACACTTGGAGCGAGGTACCTCAGCACCTCATCAAATATGGCAATCATCGTTCTTTCTTTCTTTGTTATCTCAGTCATTATTTTTCAACTCCTCTTGTGTCCACGCAGGGCATAACTCCATGAAATCGCACCATACGCATTTGTAGTCGTTGCGTTCAGCGGGGAAATTCTTGTCAAGATGTGCTTTAACCAGCCTCTTGAGTCTCTTCTCGACAGTATTAGTGGCATACTTGGCCTTCCTGTCGCTGGTTGATTCGTAATCCCAGTGAGGGCCATCACCGTTGTTTATACCTCCACCGGGGAACTCCCACCCCCAGTGTGTAATGGGTAAGAATTCTATGTGTGAACTGTTATCGAGCATCATTCTGTAGAACTGCATCTCCGCTCTCATGCTGGAAGCCTTGCTGTTCTTCCACTTGCCGGTCTTCAACTCCATGAGGATGTAACCGTTCTGGCTCTCGAATATACGGTCGATGAAGCCACGCATGTGAATGGGTATCCTCTTGCCCTCGACCTCCACCGTTCTCGTGGCATGCACCTCGGCCTCATTGCCGACGGGGAACCAGTCGATGCCCTTTGTAGCAACCAATCTGTCGAACTGCCAATCCACCCATTGCGATATCTGCTCAACCTCACCATAGAGGTAAGGCTCCGGTGGCTCGGGTATGATAGCGTGTAGTTTCTCTCTGGCTAGGTGAACGTTGCCGTTCTCTATCTCCTCTAGGATTTCATCTACGTGGGAGGGTGCTTCCAGCCAGAAGTACTCAGTCATGTCATGCACGTTGTTTCCACGGACATGGTGGTCCTTCTCCTCGCCCCTCAGTTTCATTATATTCTGAAAGTAATACTGCTTGGGACAGAAGTCGAACGTGCCCAGACTGCTCTTGGTGATACGGAGTATCGAGTCCTCCATCTCAGGGGCCCACCCGTAGGTGCTCTTGGAGTAGGACTCCAACATATCCTCGAACGGGTACTCGCTCTCATTGTCACGATGGACCTTGTCAGAGCCAACAGGGTTCCATCTCATTCCTCTTCCTCCAGTTCTATCAGTTTCTGCAAGTACACGGTAGCATCCATGAACTCTTCTTGAAGATGAATCATCCACTCTAACTTACTGAGTGGAGCAGTCTCCATAGTCACTCCGTACTTATCCTTGCCTACTGCCGCTCTTCCCTGTATCTTCTTACACACTTCATCTTCTATTCTTGACATTACCAATACACCTCCGGTACAGGGGCACCAGACGCGTTGTCTAAATCCCACCCCATAGTATCGAATATGTTCTTCAACTTCGCACGAATCATCTTCTCGACGATTACATCGTAATCCAACACGAAATCATCCATCTCTGATGAGTCTCTGAAAGCGACCACGTTCGCGTCGAACGTCTTGTCACGCACACGCACCGTATTACTCATTCCCTCTGGGACTCCCTTGACGAATACCCACTGTGCACCATCTCCGGGCCTGAACGGCTCCTCTGGCTGCATGTTGTCATTGTAGTACTTCGCTGCCCTGACGGGTAATGGAACATTAGACTCATACTTGGAGAACTTCCTCTTCACCCTACCGTAGGGACTCAACTCCTCAACTGGTATGTCCCCTTTCTTGACTGCTATCGATATCGGCCTTATCGCATCGTTGACCTCTTGCTCTTCAGCACCGTTGCCCACCAGTTGCATGGCTGTCTCCTGCACTCTCTTGCTGATTGGTGCTGAGTTGGAGGCCTTCACCTCGAAGCCTGATATCTTCATGCTTCCCTTGTCGGACTCAGGCCATACCTTGATTCCGAAGTATCTGTTCTTGGTGCTCGCTGTCATCCAGTAATCGAAGTAAGCCTCCAACTCCACATCCATGTAAGGCATGTCCAAGTCCTCTTGAGCCTTCTTCGTGAGATGACTGGCTAGATTCTCAGCCTCGCTGAATGGGACTTGAATGAATGCTGAATCTGTATGACCATACAGACCACGGTATCCCATCTTCTCACTCTCTGCAAGTAGGAACTTGATACTCTCACGACCCATGTATGTGATAGTGCGACCTATGTCCAAGTCGGACCACATGCCTCCTATCTTGTTCATGGCGACCATCCCGTACAATGCGTTCACTGCAACTTTGGTGGCAGTCTGCAGCATGTCATAGCCACGTCGCTCGTCATAGTCCTCCGCTGCTTTCATCTTGGCCTTGTACTCCTTGCGCAGTGCGAGCATCTCCTCGACCACGCTAGGCAGCAGGCCCTTGGTGGACTGGTCCCAGTGGGTACCATTACCGGGTGACTTGATATTATCACCAGCGTTTTTCCTCTGCGTCTCCCAAGAGAGATTCAGTGAGCGTATTATATTCGGATAGAGGGATGCGTAATCCACCAACGCAACTCCCTCGTGACGACCCGGAACCGGGTCTGGAATGTAAGCGGCCTGTAGGTCCTCACGGCTCTGCGCTCGTGATGAAGGGGCCTTGTGATGTGTCCTCCTAGCGATGAGACCACGGAAGTAACGCGTGACTCTGAATGTGCTTCCGAAGTTGACACCGCATAGTTTCATCATTGCCACATGGAACTCAGTCGCATGCAGTTTCTGGTCTATATCTCTCAGTAGAGTAGTATCGACCAGACAGTAATCGACAAACTCGTCGAAGTAATCGTACCACCCGTTGTGGACGGTCATGCCCTCCACGCGGTTGGTCAGTTTCTCGCCCAGTTCCAGTTTCTGAGCGACCCAGTCCAGTTTCCTGCTGGACATCTGTCCCCTGCCAGACTTCTGCCATATCGACTCGAAGCCGCTGCCAGTCATACCACGAGCAGCGCTGTCGTACACGATGCGGCCCTTGATTGGCTGTGCTGTGTCATCGTAGCCGTCATTGCCTCTGGGTTTGATAATCTGGTTGATTGGGCTGAGTCGCGCTGGATTCTCCAGCCTGCGCATGAGATGGGGTATGTCAGCCCAATTGCCAGCGTGAGCCACGAGAACGTCGGGGTTGCGGTCCTCTAGGTAGTTCAGGAACGCGTCATGCATGGAGTGCTCATCAGCACACAGGTGCAGCATGTATCCACCCTCGCGCTCCACCCACACGTCCTTGGGTGCCTTGTCGTTCTTCCATGCGAACACATGGGGATGCTCATCCTGATTGTCGACTACTGCCATCACAGTAGTAAAGTCCTCCTTCGGGTCCCACTCCAAGTCGAAGTACCATATCCTCGGATGGAACTCGGGTATCCCTTCAGGGTAGTTCTCAATAATATAACAGTCATTGAAGTTCAGGTCAGCCTCGTAGGTGCTGTTCAACTCATCCTTGATATCCCATAGGTTACCGGGCTTGGGAGTCGATAGTTTCATCAGTGAAGCACCGTCTATACCTTCTGCTCTCTCATTCGGGTGGAACACAGTACCGGGGTACCTTCGCATTATTCGCTGTATAGAACGCTCATTCAGATTCCTAGGAACCCAGCAGAAGGGTGTCATGTAACCCTCGTCTTCAGGTCCGATGACTCTCTCGTGCAGGATGCCGTCGGCTCCACGCGTGCGTATGTAGATGAGGGGGTCATCCTCCATAGCATTGCTCGGATAGAACCAATCGACAATCACCGCAATCACTCCTTCTGGTCCACTATAATCAGGAGGTCGTGTCCCTGTTCTATGATGAGCACAGTACCCTCACCGAAGTGAATGGTCGCTGTGTCGTCGTCTAGTATGTTCACGCACTCCATGAACCAAGAGCCGAACGAACTGCCTATCGTGGCGTTCGGGCCCTGTGCGTTCTGCACCTCCGTGGTGAAGAAGAGCCTCGGCGTGTGCTTCTTACCAGCCTGCACCGAGAACTCCGCCTCCTCCGCGTTCACCAAGACTCTGAACACAGGGGCTCCGATGACTCCCTTCATGCCGCCTATGGCCTTGAGTTCCTTGGCGTCTATGTCACCATGTACTTCCAACAGTGTTTCTCTTGATGTTCCTGTCATCCACGAGGTCCACATCGACTCGCTTGACTTGGATACTATCTTACGCACCAGAGGGGTCTTGGAGTGACTGACTATGCTGTCGGGTGTCGGGAGTTGCAGTTTCATACTTCCAGCATTGATGTACAGCAGTTTACCGCTCCCCGTTTGCTTCAGGGTGATTGCAGTGGTCTTCGCTCTCTTGCAGAATATGTTCAACTTAGACACATCACCGATGTCGATGTCACCCTCCTTGGTTATCGAATCCTCATCAACGATGAGAGTCCGGCGTAGGTAGTGAGTCGAGAAGCCCACCTCTCCGGTGATGCGAGTGCCTGCGACACTGAGTCGTAGGTCATCCACCTCACCGAACCCGGCTATGAAGCCGAGCAGGCTCTTCCTGTCAAGCGTTACCTCAGTCATCTCAAAGACTTCCGTCAGAGAGTTCAGGCAGGCCAATCCATCGAGCAGGTTTCCCTGCCTCTGTCACCAGAATGGTACGGCGCTGCCCCTGAAGTTCAGCATTGGTCTTGCTCTTGTCGAATGTAACTGTGAACTCACTTCGTATGACGTCCGTTCTTTCCTCATTATAGACGTCTTTTCTCTCGCATATCAGAATCTGATAGACGTAGTTGTTCGTAGCCTTCTCACAGTCGGGTCTCCACTTCGCAGTATCCTCATTCTTACCGAACGAGTAGTTGGTCATGCGCAGATGGGTCTCCCAGAACACACTCACACCAGCCTTGACCAGTCCTCTTGACAGGGCAGTTAACTGATGGAATCGAGTCTTGCGGATGGCCCAGTCCCATTGATGGCCCACCTTCACGTTCCAGTCAGCGGATTCGATACCGTCCTTGGCGAGATTCAAATCCACGATGCGCATGTTGTTGATGCATACGCTGTCCCACAGGTCTATGCCGGTGACGTGGACTCCCCACAGCCTCTCACCAGTATAACCGGGAGTGTTCTGTTTCCTAGCGATGTCCACAGCGAACTGCATTATCTTCATCACACGGTCGTGGGTGCCCGGATAGTCGTAGGCCGTCCTGTCTCCTTGCTGCATGACCCAAGGGTCCCAGCATCGAATGCGGTCGTTGTCCCTGTGGAAGGCGGAGGCCGTGCCGGCCCCACCACCATCGAAATCCAGAATCCACAGTTGGCCGTCGCTCTTGCTCTTGCTGAAGGCGTCGAGCACGATGGCGGACTTGCCGGTGTTCTCGTGCCCTGCTATGAGGGCGAAAACCGTGCTCTTGGGCTGCTGCTGATGCAGTATGCTCAGTTCAGCACGTAGGTCTGCGAACGGGTCGATTGTCTTCTTGGCTTTTGCAGGGGTATTAACAGGTGGGAGTTCCTCCTCCCTGTCCTCCTGCATCTGCTTCGCTGCTCCGAAACCAGCCATCACTCTTGTCCTCCGGCTGCTTTGTTCAGTGCCTCTATGTCACGTAGCAAGTTCTGAGATGCCGCCATCACAGCATTCGCATGCTGCTCAAGCAGTCTCTGAGTCAATTGCATCTTGGCCAACTGCTGCTCGAGAGCAGGGATGGAGGCCAATTGTTTCCTCAGCACTTCATTTTCGTTCTTCATATCCTTCATTGTTTCCTTCATTGTTTTCTTTGCCACAATAATCACCTCACTCGAACTGCTCCCTTGCGGTGTTGCCGCCGCCCACTCTGGGTCTAACCCTGCGTGGGTCGGCATAGACGCCGAACACGTTCAACTTGGGTAGTTTCTCACCGTCGATGACAGACATACCCACACGTCCGACCACTAGCACAGTGGACTTCTCAGCCCACTCGATGTGACCGTCGTCCTTCCTAGCAACGAAGGGGTCAGTTGAGTCATAGCATGCACCGCTAACCCAGCATGACACCTCAGAGCCACGGCTTTGGCCGTGCATGCTCTGCAGCCCTATGCTGGTTAGGTTGAGGGAGAAGTTTCTTCCTGTCTGGTCGTACTCGCTGTCCCTCGGTTCCGTGGATAGCCTGTTGACCGTTCCCTTCGTAATCACGATTGGGCCGGACCTTCCAGTCTCACCATTAATCTCGAAAGTTCTGCTGCGAGCCTCATACACCTCCGCTAGGTCCTCCAAGGGGACGAAGCAGTCATGGAACCGCTTGTTTGTCATGAACTTGGATGGGTGTAGATGTTCTCTCTCAGACTCACCGACGAAATCATCCGTGTACTTGATTGAATCCTCGAATCCCATAGACACACCTAGGACGTCCTTGTAAGCCTCCGGGGCGTTGTCATTGGGCGGTCTGACGTATATCCTGCATGGTTCTCCCACCTTCACGGATATGTCCACAGCACCACCGACGCAATCCACTCTCCACATCTGGATGCTGCTCTCGAACTTGCTCTCCTCGTTTCCTAGGAAGAAGTAGTGCCTTCCCATCATGCTCGATGGCATTGGTCTTCCGGTTGTCGAGCCTAGGAGGCATATGTAATCACCATCTGCCATGAATCCCATGGATGGTACCTCGTTGACGGGCTCCAATGTGTCGATGACTCCGTTGGTTGTCTCTATGACCCATTGGTCTCCCTTCTTCTGATAGACTCCGACCTTGCCACTGCCGATGGCCTGATTGGGGTCCATCGTGTAGTCCCTCTTGGCTCTGGCTACCATGTTGGCACGCCTGTCTCTCTTGTTGGCGTCCACACCGATGAAGCATCCGACGAAGCAAGTCGTGTTGGCCCCACCGGATACGGTACTCCTGCGTAGTTGTACGAAGCACTGCTCCGCCCAATCAATGAGAAGGTCCTCATCCTCGTCTTCCCAGTTCTCACAGCCGTAGTCGTCTCTGATGCTGTCGAGGAAGTGCTTGGTGACCTCCTCCACTGAATCCCCTGTGCGTTCTGCGTGCTTCTCTATTCGCACACGTAGCCCATCGGGCATCGCATTGCTCGGCTTCGCCATCTTAGCGAAGCCCGCTGGGGCGTTCTCTTTCTGTTCTATCTCATTTATTTCTTCAGTCAATTATTCAACTCCTTTTTCAATTTCGCAATAAAGCAATCCACGTAGGAATAACTGTTGTCAGGCCATTCGTGAATGCGACTCATCATGTCTGAGTAGACTGCGAGTATGTCCCACAGCCTGTTGGTATCCTCTCCTATCTCGAAGAAGGATGATATATTCTGATAGAAGGACTGCATGACCATCATTCTGGTACTGCCCCTGTCGAGGGCATTATGGAGGCTAACTCTCATCTCCAACCAGTTGTCAACGAGAGCGGATGCTGCTGCGTCGGAGACCACATCTATCTCCTTGCACTTCTCCTTCAACGCATCCTCGTCATGCTTGAGCGACTGGAGAGTGTTCACACACGCTCTCAGGTCACCGTTGTGAATGTAAACCAGACGTGGGAACAATGGCTTCCACGCCTCTATGATATTGAAATCCAGATTGACTGCGACACATACGTTGGTAAGATGCATCGCACCCTCCTCCGGTGTGAGAGGCTTGAACTCATAGACCGAGCATCTGCTCTTGATTGCAGGTCGTATCTTGTCCGCTTGATTCGCTGTCAGTATGAATAGGCAGTTATCCGAGTGATTCTCAATAACCTGCCTCATTGCATCCTGTGCCGCTGGTGTGAGACCATCAGCCTCATCCAGAAGAGCGACTCTCCTGTCAGCGCCGAGAGGTCTGGTGCCAGCGAAGGTCTTCAGTTCCCCTCGTATGGAGTCGATGCCTCTCTCATCACTGGCATTGGTCTCCAAGTAATTCACAGGGTCGTAGAACTCACCTAATACCGCACGTGCTATCACTCTGGCTGATGTGGTCTTCCCTACTCCGGGTGGACCAACTAGAAGGAGGGATGATGGCCATTCGTCATTGGACTGCCAAGACTCGGCGTCGGAGATGAAGTTCCTCTGCCCCACTATGTGCTTGAGGCTCACAGGCCTCGCTCTCTCATTCCACTGCATCACTCATCCCTCTTTACTTCTTTAAATATGAATTCAAATTTCTCAGCCCATTCGACGAAGTCATCGAAGTCCTTCGGCATGGGATTATCCATACACCACAGGAATAGGTCGAGATTACTTTCATCACGTAAGTGTTCTCTGACCCCTGATTTCTTGAACAGTATATCGAACTTCATAATATCCTCCTCATCATAGTACATCTCCAGAAGTGGTATGCCCATCGTATCGAGTTCATCCTCTATCAGTTCCAGAAGGTCGTGCCTGTCATGCTTGAACAGAGTCTTCCACCATGCGTATTTCCTGAACCTGAAGCCTAAGTCGTTGTTGTCAGACCTAGTGACATTCACGTGGAACCTGATGTCAGACACGATGAAGCCCAGTGCGTATGACCAGTCGTCCATCTCAATCCTCTCCGTACATGAGGTCCACGAGTTGCACAACGTCCGACAGACCTAGGTCGTCATGAACTGCAATCGGCAGGGGAGTGACAATCTCAAGTGGGTCTCTGTTGACTTCAGGTACCACCACCTCCAGCACTATGCACTCATTGTCTATCTTCTGCCAGTCCTTGCGTGGGCTGAGCGGTGTCCTTCTCTTTATGCTGAACGTCAGTTCGCTGGCCAAGTCTCCTTTCACCATGAAAGTACCCACCACGACATAGTCCTCTATCCCATCCACTATGTTGACACTCACCATCAGGCCGTCATCCGTCTGCTTGAATGAATGAACTCGGAAGTACTTTCGAGCAAGAGAACGCATGAGTGTGAAGCCTCCATCCTCGGACGGCTCGTAAGGCGCTGGATTAGGAAATCGAATGACGTCGTCGTCAATCATGTAGGATAGTGAACTCCACTGCTCAACCTGTGTTGGGAAGTGGATGGTGACAGGCTCGTCGGTGAGCATGCCTTGGAATCGATTCAACCTCTCGTCGAGAGTCAGCATGGGGTAGCGGGGGAATATAGCATCATACACGTTGATGTGATTGTCGTCAGGTATGGCCTCGAGTATTACTGGCCCACGAATATCCCAATCGAGAATGGGGGCCTTCCCTCTCGGCACCAGCCTGCCGCTCCTGTCACGCCACACCAAGCGAGAGCCGTCTATCTCATTGAGCACGTGCAGCATCTTGGTGCTGCCCTTGTGCATGATTCTCTGATACATGTTGTCGTTGAACTCCTCCATCCTGCTGGGCCCGTCCGTTGACAGGTAGGGCAGGAAGTGCCTCGGCATGAGAGCGAGGCTCGGCTCCTCGTACCATCGAGCACCAGCATCGAGAGACTCGGGGTCGTCGAACAACACCCGTATGAGTTCGTCGCTGCTCTTCATCGACATGTGCCGCTTGAGTATATCAGGTTGAACTTTATTTCTGGCAAGTGCTCTGATGAAAGATACTTCAGTCATGATAGTATCTGAGAGAATGAAACGCCAGAATAATCTGGCCTCAATCTCATCCATCATGTGGGCCACGTCTAGAATCTTGACAGCGCCCTCAGCCACGCTCTCAGCGTATTGTACAGCCTGAGAGACCGACCAATTCCTTGAGGTGGATTTGTTGCTCTCATTAGCAAGCGCCATCCAGAGATTGTCCTCGCCAAGTACATCCATGACGACATCGACATACACACCCACCTCCTTTGCGAACATCGATGCGAGTTCGCTCCTGCTCAGTAGTTTTCTCCTAGGGAAGAATAAAGCATGCAGATTGACCGCGTCCTCCACTTCTTCTATCTTGGAAATAAGATTGACTTTACGTCTGCCCAATCTCATTGACTCGTGAATCCTCGACGCTTGAGTGAACCTCACCCAAGCACCTCCTCTATCACGAAGGAGTATGCATCGCTCCACTCTCTTGGTCTGGGTTGCGTGCTAATCTCAAGCACCTGCTTGGAGGCCTCCACCATCCTCTTGACTGTCACCTTGTGACCATGTCTGTTCGACACGATGTACAGGCAATCCACCAAGAGGCCATGCGGCGTTCTCCTGTTGTCCCAGAGCGGATGCTTAAGCATGGCTTCATGCAGCCTCTTCGCCTGCTTGGCCACGTGAAGAGGGAGTGAGAGTGCCATGGACAGGTGAATGGTATAGTCCTTCGACTGACCATGCACAGTGTGTCTCAACGCTGTGGTTGTCTTTCTATCATGGCTGCTCGGCATTCCCACTCACTCTCTCTTTCGCTTCCAACTCATCCTGAACCTCATCAAGGAACTCACGAAGTCTGGGCATGAGTTCCCTCAACTGCTCGACAGTGAGCCTGAGCCCATGACGCGTGTGCTGGTTCTTGCCCTCCTTCATGTTCATGATGCGGAAGTCGACCCATATCTTGTCGTAGTAGTCGACTCTCCTGACGGCGACATCTCCCTTGCCGTCCATCCACTTTCCTTCCATGCTGGAAGTTCTCCATATCGGTTCCTCTCCCATTCTATCAGCCTCCTATCATACAATCATAACACATGAGATGAGCGGGGTCCCATACCAGATTCCTCTGCTTCTTGCATCTGATGCAGTACTTCCCTGAGTGTTTATTCACCGGGACTGGCATTTCCAAAGCACTCCTTACACATCAGAGTGCCGTTGTGGTAATTCCACATGACTCGCCTGACACCGCATCTCCTGCAGTGCTCAATGACTCTCGCCTTCACTCCTCCTCATCTCCTATTATCCTACAGTACGTGCCCCACATCCAAGGTGGTACCTTCGCTCCCGTGTTGGGGGAGCAGGAACCCACAAGTACTCCTAACTCTTTTGTATCTGCTGTCTCTATCATCTGCCTTCTGGTCATGGCCTGAAGTTTGGTGCCGTCTGAATCGACGAACTGCATGAACAGGTCATCACCCGCAAGCAGGTGGTAGTCATCGGGGTCCATGTTTATCTCACCGTCGCACTCAGGGCACTGCATCTTGTAGGCCCACACCTCGATTGTGTCTGTGTCACCTGACTCCATGAGAACCTCCTGCTCGTTGACGAAGTAGGCCACTGCCTCATCCAACGCCATCTCGGATATCCTCTTGCCGCAATCATGGGTCCAAGTCTGCGCTATCTCCATCTTGTGCTGCTGCTCCATGATGTATGCCTGCTCCGGGTTGGTAGGTGGCTCGTAGTCTACCTCCTCACCCTCGGCGATGTTGATGCCCACGGACATCATCAGAGTGGCGAACCTAGCGTGGTTCTCCATCACATCTGGATGGTTCATCCTCTTCACCAGTTTCCAAGTGTTCTCATCCAACTTCTGATATGTCAGGCCTGCACCGTCCGGTGACCATATGCCACCGATGCCTATCGACCCAAAGTGTTCTCTCGCCCAATTTTTCATCTCTTCATTTACTTCAAACGTCATATTAATTCGTCCTCCCAACTTGGGATTTGCGCCTCTGCCCTCTCTCTTCTAAGTATAACGATGGTATCGCAGCCCCAGCAGGGCATCATGAGGAAATCCTCGAATACCGCGATGAAGCCATCGTCGTGATTTTCACATCCGCATCTCTCACAATGCATGTAGGTCGGTTTGATTGGCATCGTGTACAGCATCTGCACCGGCTCGTCCTCGAACACGGCGTGGAAGTCAGCCTCGGCGAGGGAGCGAACATGCCCATCCTCGACTATCATACCTCCGGGCAGGAAGTTCGAGACGGTGACCACACTATTGTCATAGTCACTCTCTTCACTCATCGAAGTACACCTCCTTCAACTTGGACTTGTATGTTGCATACCCTTCGGCATGGCAGTCAACACATACTATCCTCAGTATAATATCGCCCTCCGAGGAATGGTAGTCCTCGACGGCGTTACTGCTGTCGACCCTCCACTCCTCATGCTCGCAGGGAGGATGCCTCCCATCGATGTACGCATGGTCGGCTGCTGTCATCCCGTCAGGGTAGTTGCTGGTCATGCTGTCACCTCAATTCCTACTTGTTCTTTGATGAGTTCCCATGCGCTCACAAAGTCACCCATCAACTGCTCACTTTCTTCGTATCGCTTGATAATATTTCTAATTCGTTTTATTCTGTATTCGTGATTCATGCAGTCACCCCCATCCACCAGTCAGGCGGGCTCGTGTGCCTGTAGTGCACACCACCCGGACTGTGTACTTTGGAGTGGTAGTACGCTCGGTACGCCGTGACCGCATCCTCGTGCTTGTACTCGTCAGGCATGGCCTGAGCGAATGGCGTGCGTTCACCTTCAGGTATCATCTTGCTCATGCTTGACATCTGGTAGATTGGATTGTGACAAGCATGAACCTTGCCGAACCTGTGGTAGTACTCGTCCAGCAGTGCCTCAGCGTGATGAGCCAACCACTTGAAGTTGGCACGTGTCTCTCCTGCGAAAACCGTACACGGATGAAATCTATACCCACCCCTGTATGGCTTGCCGCTCGTCTTGGCAACGGGCATCTGCTCATCGGTAGCACCCCATCTGCGCAGCGCTGATGCCATCATCTGTGCTGACTCCACCACCATTTTCGGCACCCTGACGCAGTCCATCGCCTGCGCTGCCTTCATCGGGTTGTTGTCTAATACGAATATGTTCATTCAATCCCACCCCTCATTCGCTGGTGGTACCAGTCCGTCCCTGTGACCGTTCCATCCCTCGTAGACATGTCCTTCAGGTAGGAAGGACACTCTCTTGGATGCCATGTTGAGTATGACCTTCCTGATATTCTGCACAGCGGAACGCGCCCTCTTCAGGGCATGCTCGTCGTCTGCGTCCTTGGGTGACCTCATACCGGGCACGCCTCGCTCGGCCCACCCTTGTATGTCAGTCTCCCTGAGTATGTTCATGAGGAGTTCAAATTCAGCGTGTTTTATGCTCGTGAATCTATCACTCATTCTTGAGTCACCTCCATCAAATGCTCTCTCCAACGCTCTCTCTCGCCCCAATCCTCGACATTCATCATTTTGTCAATCGATTCTACAAGATAGTTGAACAGTTCCTTCTTACCCCACGTCTTGTTCTTTCCTGTGAGTCTGGACTCATTGTTGAAAGCCTTGAGCACGTCTGACTTCCTACCGTTCTTCATGACGTCATGGAACATGAAGAGCAAATGCCTCAAGTTATCCCTATCATTCACGATGTGCTCTGCAATCTCATGTGGACTTGCTATGTATCCCATTACTCCAACACCTTTCTGAGTCTGCCGAGTAAGACATCCAACTTCTCGATGGTGTCCTCTATGACGAGCCTCTGCTCTCCGCACTTGGCCTCTATCTCCTTGTGTCTCTGAGCGAACATCTTGGTCACGCTCTCAAAATCATTCACTGGGTTGTATTGCCTTTTCAATCTCATGTGCGTGCCCCTCTTCATAGAATCATCTCTAGGGGCTTTCATACGCATCTTGCTGTGCAACACTCCTATCTTATCTTGATAGAGACCTTTTCTCCTCAACTTGTTCAGCCTCTGGTCTACAGTACCAACTGACCTTTTCATAGAACGTGCCATGTCCACTCTCTTCAATCCCCGAGCGTACATGCTCACGAGTTTCTCGTCATCTTTCGTTGTCCATTTCTTGTATTTTCTTTTTGTCTTCTTCATGTCTTTCCCTCTTTGCTTCTTTAAATATGAATTACAGTATGAATACATCCTCCCCCGAATGAGGAGGTTCCATGCCGTCCAGTTCAGATGGGTCTATCCCCATCTGCTGCGCCATGAATTCAATCTGCTTCTCGTGATTGTATATCGGCACGTCCGATGTCTCGGCCAACTTGATGGCCTCATCCATCTCTATCAGTCCCTCGTTCGCCATCTGCATAATGACCAAGACTCCCTCCGCCGAGAGGCCCTCGCCACTCGCCGTGTCTGCTGTGCCTCTCACCGATACCTTGGGGTTCATCCTGTCCGTGTTGACAGATATGTCCAACCCGGATAGTTTGCTGGGATGTATTCCTGTCTCAGAATAGATGTCCTGTATCAGCATCTGCCACCCAATCCCGTCGAGCGGTGGGTACTGGCCGAGCGTCACGTGAAGGTGAAGCCATGCGGCGTGCTGCGCCATCGAGTCCTGAGTAAGGGACTGCAACGTGTCCAGCGTGTCCATGCGAGACAGGATGTAGTTCCACGTCCTCTCAGGTATGGGCATGCCGTTTATCTGCTTGGCGACTGACTCCAAGTGCTCCAGCACATACTCTATCGTGCTGTTCATTCCTCTTCACCTCGCATCTCATCGACAAGCGTCTGTTGCTCATGGATGGCTTGTAGCAGATGCAGTTCATCCTGTAATGCGGGTTGTGTTGACATGGAGTACATCCGCCTTTTTAGGTCCTTCATCCCCTGAAGCCTGCCTTCCTCGTATGTCAGGAACTCGTCCGCCTCTGTCAGGCTGTCTGCATAACTCATTCTTCCTCACCTTCCAAGTCATCAGCGAACTTCCAAATCCTACACATGACATCCAAGTCACGCATCTCGACTTGCCTGAACTCCTCTCTGGTGATGTAGTTGTGATAGTCACTACCAAACCACTTGCCTCTTGATTCCTCTTCCAGTTCAAGTAGAGTCTCCTCATCCTCCTCTTCCAACGATTCCCTCTCTTGCCCAAGAGTATCTCTCCACCCGTCTAACATCTGCTCGTGGTATTGGATGCATGCCTCAGCGATTGCCACATCTCTGAACTCCTGCCATCTCTCTATGAGATTCTTGGTCTGCACACTCATTCCGATTCCTCCTCATTACTCTCAGGTAGTAGTACTGGTGCTTGGTCGGTACCAAATTGATACGACCACTCCACGCCGCAGTCCTTGCACCTGAGATTCAACTCATGCACGTGGGTGAAGGTGCCGTCTCTCCCGGCCCACTCCCAGTCGTGCCAGTCTCGTGTGGCGCACTTCTCCATCGTCTTCAGTTGGTTGTACTCCTGCTCGAGAGTAGTTGCCTCGCTCGTCAGTTCGTACATCTTCATCTCCAGTTTCGCTATCTTATCTTTCACGTCGTATGTCATTCAATCTTCGCCTCCCTTTTCCGCCAAATTCATTTGATACAAGACATAATCGAGTGCTTGAATCCAACCCCAAACTTCTTCACCATCTGTTCTCAATAGTTCCTCTTTATCCTCTTGGTAAATCTCAAACTGCATTTCTATTTCTTCTCTTAGTTCCTTGTACTTTTCTTTGCTAATCATTCCTCTTCCTCCACTGCGTATTCAATGTAGCATCCGTCGCTGGTCCTCACGTCGCCGGTCATCTCGACCTCGGCGTCGCAGACCGAGCATGACAGCGTGATGCTGGCCTCATCGAACGAGCCGTCCGTGTAGGCATGGGCCATGTCCCACGAGTGGTAGCCTCTCTCCTTGCACGTCATCACTGCGCTCATTCTTCTTCCTCCATTTGTGCCTCGTAAGCATCCCACGCTAGATTGAATTCTCCCGCTTTAGGTGCGTACTGCTCAAGCCACTCGATGTACTTGTATTGCATATCTAGTTCTCGAGTCAAATCCTTGGTCACCTCTCGCTGCCGTTGTACTTGTGCAAGTAAGAAACCGATGGGGTTGGGATGAAATTCACGAGGCCAAAATCCTCTCTGTTGTAATCCTCTCTCAACAACATGTAAAGGGGTACTCATATTCTCAAAATCCATAATCACTTCATCCGTTAGTAAATCCCAATCACTTCGCTGTTGTAGTAACGTTCTCTCCATTATTCTTCACCTTCCCATGCTATGTTGTCCATGCACCATGAGTCGTGTTCCACGACTTGCACCATGTTGAGTTGTAATTCACCCAGCACACCGTCGCTCCGCTTGAAGGTGAAGTACACCTCGTTGCCTTCCCAATTCACATTCACTATTCTCATTCTTTCATCTCTCCTGTATATTCATCAGTGTTGTATTCCTGCTCCCACACCGGGTCGCTTATGCCATGCTCACGCAGGCGCTGCAGCCTCATGCCGGACTGCTCTTGGAGGATGTCGACGAAGCCTTGCAGCCTCCCGATTTCCTTCTTCAGTTTGGCGAACGCTATGTGTATGCCACCCATGTCACCACTCGCTCCCGTTGTAGTTGACTCCCACAGCATCCTCGTCCTCGCCGAGGGCCGTCATCAGATGGTGAGGCCATTCCTCGTTCTCGGGGTTGTCCGAGAAAACTAGGGCGCACGTCTTGGTCCCTATGCTGTAACTGACGCTGGTGATGTCACCGTTGTCGTCCAACTCGGAACTGATGTGTATTTCACCACCGTTATCACGCATGGTGAAGAACCAGTCCTCTCCCTTGAGGAGGCTGTCAAGCACCTTCTTCTTGAACGGATGCATCACTGCCCACCTACCACGAGCATTGCCTTGTTCCATGCGACCTGCTTCTTCTTGGCGAGGGCGCCGAACAGAGCCGACTCCTGCCTCTTCTGACTGACCTTGCCGTCAGCCAGTCGTGTGAAGTCGTGGTCGATTGCCTCGGTGATTGTGTTGTAGGCCTGCCATACTGTGCCGGTCATCATGCCGACGTTGTTGGTGTCCTCGTACAGTCGCTCCTGAACGCTCTCCAGCAGGTTGCGGCCACGTGTCTTGAGGTTGCCCTCCTCGTCCTTCTCGATGCCTAGGACGTCGATGAAGTACGTCTCCATCTCACCCATGGTCATCTGCGTGCTGAGCATGCCGTCCGCCATCTCGCCCCATCGTAGGAAGTCGGTGTTGACCATGCCGAGAGTGTCTCTCGCTAGGTCGACCCTGTCCATCATGGTCCGTGTGTGGCGGATGTTGTATCCCTGCCCGCGCCCTTGGTTGAGGGCCCAAGTGAGTGTGTTCTGGCACACCACCCTGATTGGCGTCTGTAGTATCTTGACAGCGCCGCTGCCGTCGTGCGTGTTGCTGATGAGGATGAACTGATTCACCTCGTCGCTGCCGCCGATGACGACGCTCTGTGGCATACGTGCCAGCAGCCACACCTTCTCGCCGTTGCCGAGCGCACCGCACACCTCTATCTTCGCTTCCTGCGTCTGCATCAGGTCATCCATGAATGCGAATGCATCCTCGTTCTGAAGTGCTGTCCACACTCGTCCCACGCTCTTGCCACCACGGCTGAGCGGGACGAGTTTGTCATCCTCGTCTCTCCTGAACACACCGAAGGTATCGGGGACACGCACTGGGTTGCCGTCTTCCTCGACTGCCCACAGTGGTAGTTTCTCCACCTTCCAATCCAGATGCGCCATCTCTAGCGCCTCTGCCGAGGTCATCAGGCCCTTCGCCTGCTGACCCAAGTTGTGCCACGGTGTGTTACCGGTCCACGCTGTCATCATCTCTCCGTTCGTTGTCTGTGCTATTCCATGCATTTTTCTCATCTCTCCTTTCTTACTTCTTTAAATATGAATTACTTCTGTCACTGTTTTACTCTTTCTCCTCAGTACCGTCTAAGGATGTAGCCTCTGCAGGTGTGACCATCATGCACTGGTGTGCGAAATCAATCAGGGTCTTGGACTGCGGGCTGTTCAGGTCGAGACCGAGCGCCATGCCATCCTGATGATTGAAGTTGTCACCGTGTATCAGCATCCACATACCATTCTCCTGAGTCTCATCGCTGTGCACTGTCGCGCTGATGTAGTACACGCTGTTGCCTGAAGCCGCGCTCTTGTTCGTAGGCTCCTGCTTCTCCAGCCACTCGGTCACATCCACCGGTGACCTCATCTCGATGGAGAGACCGTAGTCCCTGTTCACACTGACGGGGCCTATGCCCTGTATGTGCATTCGTCCTGCTTGCATTCCTTTCGTTCTCACTTGTATTCTATCCATTCAAATCAACTCCTCGTACTTGCTCACGTCAACCATCAGGTCACCGCAGTCGCACAGGACCTCCACGTCCTGAACGTCGTGCAGTCCTATGTTGTCGCAGTTGAGACACTCATAGACGTAGTTGCCCTTGCCTGCCAGTTTCTCCTGCTTCTTGGTGTTCGTGAATGTGAAGTTGCTGGGATATGCGCTCGCTCCGCCGAAGACATTCACCTTCTTCTTGGGTGGGAATAAGTCCTCACCCAGTGGTATCTGACATACCTCGGCGATGTAGTGCTGCTGTGATGCGGCCTCGACCTCGTGCTCGCACATCCTCGACCTGATGAATCGAATCAACTCGGCAGAGTCGCTCCACGTGTGCTCCTCCTCCGGTATGAGGAGGTGGGCGAGTATCGCCAGTTGCACACCGGTCCTGCCATGTCCACCGACACACTGGCATGACACGGTCTTGATGTCCTGTGTCCTGATGTCGTGAGCCAAGTCCAACCAGAACTCCCGCTTGAGAGTACGTGGTATGGAGTAGTCGGGCCAGTCAATCGGTATGATGACCGGCGGCTTGGGAGCGTACTTGGAGATGGCCCATCCGTCGGGGAACGAGACCACTGTCCTGTTGACGACGTTGTCCGGGCCCAGTGCCAAGTCAGGCAGTGGGTCCATGCGGTACCAGCATCCGTCCCTGCTGGAGCCACCGCCATAGACGTCGACCCCGCCGGTGGAGAACACCAGTATGTTGCCGGTGTGGCAGTTGCCCTTGCTGTAGTATCCCCAACTCATGTTGTTATTCTCCTGCTTCTTTCCCGTGTGTATGTCGTACTTCTTCTTCTTGTTCTTCTTTCCCATTCTCATTCCTCCTTCTGCTCCGCAGCCCTCTTGATGTAATCGTCCAACAACCACTTCAGCGCTCCCATCTTACTGGATAAGTCAGCCTGCTCATGATGCGTGAACAGGCTGGATGACATTATCACCGTCTCGTACAACTCATCGTAATCCTGCATTGCACCCTCCCATCCGTGTGGTATCAATTGTGATGGGGTGTATGATGTGAGGTAGGTTGCTAGTGTGTCAATATCAGCCAACAATGCCTCGTACAGGGACGTCTCGCTGATTGTCTTCTCCTCATGATAGTATCCTCCTTCATCGAAGTCCGGCAGTATGAACACGGCCATGGGGCCGCCCTTCTCGGGCTGGCCCTGCTCGGGGGGTACGTACAACTTGGATGCGGGTATGTTGTCCCATCCTTGGATGGGATTACTCTTCCACTCCTCATGCTTGAGACAGATTTGACAGCCGTCCTTGCCGCAGGGCACGAAGTTGTTGTTCTTGGGATTGGTGAGGTCATGGTAGGTATTGGGTGAGTGTGATACGGTGTATGTCATCTTGCTGAGAGCATCCTTCAGGAACTCAGGCTGCTCGCTGCTGTGAATCGGCATCTTCCTCTGATAGTTCGGGGTGTGCTTCTTCAGCCACTTGCCGAGTTCGGTCCAATTGAGGTGGGTCTCACTGCCGCGAGTGACCTCGGTGTGACGCTCCTGCATGACGTAGTTGGCTATTCGGAAAGTCTTGGTTACATACACCATGTCTGTTTCCCTGAAGCCCCCGGTGCCGGAGTCGAAGGCCTTCTTGGAGATGAACTTGTTGAACAGGTGGCCTGTGTTGTGCTGATGATTCTCCAGTTTGTTGATTGCACCGAGCATCGGTCCCAACTCACCGCCATCCATGAACTCCTGCAACGCACTCGCCGCCTGAGAGCCTATCCTCGCTGCCTCTGCCCAAGCGGGCCCGCCGTACGAGTTCTCCCAGTTCGTCCTGAATCTCTTGTACATGTAGTCGAGAAGGCTGGCTGCACCAGTGTAGGACTCGAAGTCTATCTTGGATACACAGGCATAGTAGTGCTTCCTGATATCCATCACCGGGTTATCACCGTATTCGAGTAAGTTGGGATTGACCTCCAGCATCAGGCTCTCGCCGAAGGCTGCGTGGAGGAACACCGGTATGTCGGGAGTGTAGTTCTTCTTCCTCCCTCGGGCATGTCTCATCTCGCCTGCGCATATAGCGAACGTCGACTTGACAATCCAACCTGCGAACACGCCGGCCAGATAGGCGACGGTGCTGGGATTGGACATGGGCATAGCAACCCACTGGTGGAAGAACGTGGCGAGCCAGCCGTACTGCTTCTCCCAGTGCATGTTGGAGTACCTCACACCGGCGATGAACTCATCAGTGTACTCCGCCGGGTCGTACGGCTTGGCGACGAAATCATGGTCCGGGTCGTCGATGACCCAACCTGCTGTCGGCTCCACCCAAGACTCTCCGACACCGACATCGCCGATGATGTATGGGATACCATGTTGGCGGCAGTGAGCGCAGATGTGGGAGAGAAGTGAGCCGCCGGGCTCGCTGACGACGAAGCCTTTCGGAACCTTGTCCTTGGTAATCTTCTCCTCCAGCCAAGCGACCTCCTCTAGGCCGGTCGCCTCGAACACCTGCATGACCTCGACCCTGCCCTCTGGGATGAAACCGTTGACGGTGACTCCCTCCGGTGGGGGAGCCAGCACCACATGACCGGTGGCGCCTCGCACCTGCGTGAGTGAGACGCGGTCATGCGCATCCTCAGAGTTGATGGTATGCTGTTCAGCCATCGAATCCGAGTATGGATTGTACATGACGAACTCGACCTCATGCTCATCGGGGTCGCTTCCTATACCGATGAGAGAACGGCTCAGACGTCCTTGTAGTACGGGGAACGTCAGATTGGTGCCGTGTCCTGCGGTGATGCCGTCATGTCCCTCTCCCACAACCACGTACTTGCCCGGTGCCATGACCGCGCTGTGCTGAGCCTCGATGCAGTCCTGAAGAATGAGACACCCCTCGGGGTCATGCTCCATCATGCTGTTCCTGAGTCTCGCCCAGTGCATGAGGAAGTCATCACGATGTATCCTTGTGGACTCCAGCACACCATGCCTCGGTGTGAGAGGACAGGTGCGAAGGAAGCCCCATTCATTGTTAGTCTCCTTGAACCACTGGCGTATGTACTTGGGTCCGTCTTCAAGCAGCAGGACGATGGTGTGCTTGGGTATGTCATACTGTCTGCTGTAATGCCCGTGGTATCTCATCAGAGCAGCAGCCTTCTGGCTCCTCACCCTGTCCATACGCTCTTCGTTGTGCTCTATGTATCGCTGCATCGTTCTCATCTCTCCTTCCTTGCTTCTTTAAATATGAATTGCTATTTCCCTGCTCTCACTGCTGTATCTCTCGGCGACTATGACTTCTTTCCTCACTCTTCTTTCATGCCGAGAATACTTGCGTCTATCTCCCCGGCATCCACCATGTCCTGCAATAGCGCACGTGTGATTCCACTGCGCGAAATCTCATCACCGCCGTCCAGCACAGCCTTCACGACTGCGCGTTTCTGCTCTATGAGATGATTGAACCTCTCGTCTATCGTACCTTCAACAGTGAAGTACAGCGCGTGAACGGTCTCGGCGTCTTGCCCTATCCTGTTCACCCTGTCCTCCGCCTGCTCCTCCCAGCCGGGAACCCATTCCCTCTCGACGAACACCACGGTGTCCGCTGCTGTGAGTGTGAGCCCCTCCTTCGCTGCCAGTGTACTGCACACCAGCACGTCGAGGTTGCCCGCTTGGAACTCGTCGACTATGTCGCTCCTTCTCTCCGACTTTACTTCACCGGTGATAGTATCTGCCCTGAGTCCTTTGAGTTTAAATATGCTCAAGAGTGGTGCGACGACATTCTTGTGATGAGCGAACACCACTATGGGTCGCTCGTTGTTCTCCTTGTAGTCAAGCACCCACTCGGACACTGGTCCCACCTTCATCACACCGCAGTTGTGTCTGAGGTCGGTCAGCATGTTCAGCACGTAGCCCGCTGGTAGTGCCCTGCCGCTGTCCCTGATGTGTGAGTAATCTTCGCTCCAGTCCCTCTGCCTCTGCCTGTACTCCTTGAGTTCGGCCTTGGTGGGAATCACCGGGATGCTCTGTCGTATCTTGTCAGGCAACTCGGCCATGACCTCCTTCTTCAGCCTGCGAATGGTGAAGTCCCTGCTCACCGCATGGAGTTCCTCGACGTTGCTCGCGCCACCTGTCTTCCATCCCCAGCCGTCGTTGTACGCGGCGCAGTATCTCCTGACGTAGTTGAGCCATGATGAGAACTGGGCCTTGCGCAGCAGGTTCAGCGTGGTGAAGTACTCGGATGGCCTGTTGGTTATCGCTGTGCCTGAGAGACACAGCACCGAGTCGCTCTTGTCGGCTATCGACAGCGTGGCCTTCGTCCTCGCCGCCTTGTTGTTCTTGACGTAGTGGGACTCATCGAGCACGCTGATTCCGAACTCCATCTCATCCAACTGCTCGAGCCTCTTAGCCATCAGGTCGTAGTTGATGACGGTGAAGTCAGCCTCCTCTATCGGCCCCCTGTATCCGTTGACCACCTCGACGGTGGCATCGGGCAGCCATCTGGCAACCTCCTTGGCCCAGTTGTACTTGACGTTGGACGGGCACATCACGAGCACAGGCCACTGGTCCTGATGCAGGGCGCAGTATGCTATCGCCTGTATCGTCTTGCCTATCCCCATGTCATCACCGATGAGGCACCTGCCTCCAGCCAGTTCAGCGAACCTCACGCCCACGTACTGGAAGGGGTACAGTTCGAGTCCGGGTGCGAACACACCGGCCAGCCTCTCCCTCATCTCAGCCACGACCTCCTCGTCATCCAACTCGGCGGCATCGGATATCGCTATCCTCGCAGCGTAGTCATCCATGTAGGTCTGTACTTCTGAGAGCGAAGCAATCGCATCACACAGCGGTTGGTACACATCGTTGAGCCTCGCCATCAGGAAGCCCGCCTCGCCAATCGGTATGCGCCACACCTTCTTACCGGCATCCCAACTCCTGTTGGGCACACCCTTGACGATGTTGCGAACACGGTCGCGCAGGTCGTTGTCCTTAATCCAAGGCCAGTTGAGTTCTATCTCACCGCGCACGACTGATGCCGTGGCATTGGTAATCCTCTCTGCCTTCTCAGTGACAGGCGCGTCCTTAGCCATGCCGAGCAGGTCGGTGACATCGTACTTCTGCTTGAGAATAGATGCGCTTCTCCTGATTATCTCCGGGTCGTATCTGATGGACCAGCCACCGTTGGAGAACTTCAGGTTGTAGTAGCCGTCCATCTGACGGAGCGCATCCTTGAGTTCGTTCTGTATCTCCCTGTCGAATGGGAACTTGATTGCCACGCGCTTGACCTTGCGTGGGTACTTGCGGGCTGGGTCGCTCTTGGCGAACCACTCCTCGACGAAGATGGTGGGCTCGACCTTCATTCTTGTTCACCTCTCTCCCATGTTAGGTTTCCATCCTCACCCAGCCATCCAGCGAAGTCAATACCAGCACTCCCCCCATCCTCATGCTCGTCTGTTCTCACGGCTACATACCAAGAGAAATCACATTGAGAACATGAGAAGAAGTAGTCGGTCAAGCCCACCTCGCCTGACTCTATCGCACTCACTGGTATCTCATCGCTCTTACATTCAACGCAGATGTTGTGCCCCTCGTACTTGTCTGTGTCAATCATTCTTCCTCATCCCCATATACATGCTCTATGAATGAAATCATAGTTCCTTCATTGTGAAATGCCTCAACCCATTCACAGGCTAATCTAATTTGACTTGCGAGTAAATCATTCTCTTCACGCAACCGCTTGACTTCCTCAAGGAGAAGCGGTGCGTCTGCCATCAGCCTCATGTCTGGGTTGTCCTCGTTGCCGTAGTGGTCGCTGTCACGCTGCACCAGTGCGATGGTGGCGTACCAATCACGCTTAGCATCATAGTATATCACCGAGTCATCGGCGTCGGTGCCTCTCCACTTGCCGTCGTTCGTCAGTCCCTCGTACTTGTCTGTGTCAATCATTCCTCTTCCTCCTTCTTCTTCGCAAGCATCATGTCACACACTTTCTGAAGGTCAATGTTCTCCGCTACCTCGTATATGTCGACGTGCTCCGCTACGTCACATGCTTCCATTTCCCTCGCAACATCGTACGTGTCTATGTGACCCGCCAATGCCTGAACGTCAATGCTCTCCGCTATCGCATCGTGGTCCACGTACTCCAGCGCGTTCGTCGTCAGTTCCTCTTCCAGTTCCTCCGCTATGATTCTCCTAATCCATTTCCTTATCATCTCAAACTACCTCCTCGCGTATCTTGACGAGTGCTATCTCATACTCCTTCCAAGCATCTGCCTTCTTCGAGTCCTTCAGCACACCGTTCTTGTTGAGAGTCTGGTTGTGCGTGAGCCTGAGTTTGGAGCGAAGCACACGCTCCGCCTCCTTCTTCGCTGCTCTCCTTCTAGCGCACAGCGAGGGCTCGGTCCTCGATACTTCTCTCCCCATTACATTCACTCCATCATTCATCTTCGTTGTCTTCTTCATCACTCATCACCCCCGTCCACAAGCAGAGCGACCTCTTGGGATTCATTCCACCTCAGTGTCTTACCCCCGCTGTTGGGGAGGGTTCGGTCATACATGTGGTCGGGGATGAGATGGTGCAGTTCCCTGCCCCTCACCCTCGGGTCGGTGACGATGGCCCTGACTATCCTGTTCATCGCATCCCAAGTGTCGGTCATCCCATCGTACACCGCAGTCATGCGGTAGTGGTAGGGGCTGTCCTCCCAAGTGGTTCGGCCCCTCGCTCTCCTGATGCACCACGTCTCGAATGGCTCGAGGGTCACGTTGGCGCTCCAGCCAGCATCAGCCATGCACTGGACGAACTCATCGGTGAACGGCGAGCCGTCCTCGTTGTCCTTGAGCAGGTCCCTCGCCACTGTCCTGAACCTGAACGCTGCCTCGTCAACGCTCACTGAGCGGGTGTAGCCCTCGTCTGCTATCCTACCGATACCTGCTGCCATCGCTATGTCACCCATCTCTAACGAGCGGAGGAAGTCATTCTCCCGCTCGTCGAACATTCGCCGTCCTTCTTCACTCTCTATTCCTACTATCAACATCTTTCTTCATCTCTCCTATCTTGCTTCTTTAAATATGAATTCAATCATTCAACTCCCATTCCTCATACACGTACTCGTCTGTCTCTATCCTGACCAGCAGTTTGTCCTCGCTCACAGGCTCACCCCATGTCCAAGCAGGTAGGTGTACTCGCCGTACTCCATCGAGTAGTAGCCATACATCTGGTCCCTCGCGTAGTGCTTCCAGTCTATGTAGGAGGCAAGGTGGTCGTCGTCCGTGATGAAGCCGCAGTCATACGCGTACTCCCTGAAGTACTCCTCCACGTCATAGGTCCACGTCATCTGCTCGGCTATGCTCTCCACCTGCTCGGCGGTGGGCGTGCCATCCACGAACTCCGTTGCGAACAGGAACGCTGGCACGTACATGGTCGGGTCGTCCTCGAACAGAGCCATGCACTGAACGAGGTTCGGTATGTCGGGCCACTCGCCCAAGTGAACGGACACCCTGCCGATGTCACCGTCGTAGTCCTGTATGTGCCACTCCTCCGGGTTGTGGTAAATCGTCCTCGGTTGGTCGCATACATACGCGGCCATGTTGCCGGACTCGTAAGCCTCATTCAACTGGTGGGCGTCCAGATACTTGTATGTCAATCGTCCTTCGTTGTAGCATGAGAGGCAGCCAACGGCCACCCTCTCACTGTGTGTCTGTATCTGTTCGCTCATTCTCTCACTTCCTCAATGCTGTCGGCGTACATACCATCGCGCTCCATCACGTCTTCTAGGCACCACTGCTTGAACTCGGTCATGCTCTCATACATCGAGAGTATCTCCCAATCATACGGATAGGAGTATTTCCTACCGTTGAGCCTCATGCACACGGTCCCCATCTTGGGGGGCTCTGTCTGGAACAGGTTCTCGTATGCCTGTGGTCCAATCATGCTTCCACCTCGATGCCCATGCTCCTGAGATGCTCGGCAAACTCACGCCTCGCCTGTGATTCGGTGAACCCCATGTACCTGTTCCGTATGGGGGAAGTACTGCCATCGGGGAAGTACCAAAGGTCCAACATTCCATTGTGCTTCCTGTCCACGGTAATCATGCTTCCACCTCCGGCACGAAGGTGTCCTCTATGGGCACCCACGGATGAAGCGATGCTAGGTTGTTGGCATCGAAGCAGTGGTCGCACACGTCCAGCACCGGCTCGCTCGTCGGCGAGAGTATGCTGATGGTCGCGTGAACCCTGAAGCAGTCGTCGCAAATCATGCGCTCACCCCCCTCTGCGATGCAGATGGAGCGTGGGCCATCATGTGATAGTAGTGAGCCAATTCATCCAGCCACTGCTCGTTCTGCTCAACAGCATCCCTCATGGCCCACGCCACGAAGTCCTCGTAGGACTCATCGCTGTCCGGGTCCGGGTCCCAATTGTATCGGTACTCCCTCCCGTCCACGGACACCACCGTGTCGAGGGTGCCGTCGTCTATCAGCAGCACCTCATGCCCGCCTTCTCTCTTCGTCTGTATGTTCATGTCATCTGTGTTCATTCTTCTTCACCTTCCTTCTCAACATATCCACGATACACTTCGCCATCGGGAAACTCAATGGTGACATACAGTGTTCGGTTGTGGTCATCGTTGGGGTTCACAATCGTAGTGACTCTCCCCGATGCTTCTATCGGTATAGGCTCGTAATCATGTTTCGTTGTCATGTCTCTCATCTCTCCTGTCTTGCTTCTTTAAATATGAATTCGGTTGACACCCTCGCGGTCCCCTCAATCCGATAGTCCGATGTATAGTCCGCACACAATACGGACAGTCGAAAGTATCTGTCTCACTACACAGTAGTACTACACACATATAGTAACATATACTTAGGTAAGTGTAGGATTCTCGGACGAATCTTCGTCTTATGTATGGACTATACTTCGGACAGTCGGACGATTGGCAATCAGCATCCGCCCATATACGCATACGTGTATGGGTCATTGGAGCCTGAGCCCAATCGGCCTCCCCGCACCGGCCCGCCGGCCCTCCCCTTCAAGAGGGGTAGGCATACGGGTCGTGGCTGCCTCTCCACAAGGGAGGCAGATGCAGGGAGGATAGGGGAAATCCCTTGCAGGGGGGACCAGAGGGTCATTGACCGTTAGTCCCCCCCTTCGGCGCGTGCTCTCAGTCACGCGCTCGGGGTTGGGGGGAGGCCGAAGCCTCCCCCTTCCACGGGTGGGGGTGTGCCCTACCGACTTAGGCGCTCACCCCTGTGATTAGTCCTAGGTCGATTGCCTGCTGGTATGTCTCGCGGACCTCGCTGACCTTGGTTCTGCTGGTGAAGGTCTTGGCCTTGGGGACGTTGGCGTCGTTCAGTGCCTTCATCATGTTCGCCTTGGTGACCATCTTGGCCGGGCGGTTCTCGCCTCTGACCGTCTTCTTTCCACCGCTGCGAGTCTTGACGGTCTTGGTTTTCTGACCGTCGACGTTGCCCTCCCAGATGTGTGCTCCGGCAGCGCTGATGATTTTCTTTCGGCGGTCATTCACGCCGTTGAACGCCTCGGACCACTTGGGGTCCTGAGAGCGCAGCCACGTCTTCGCTGCATCGAAGTCGTTGGTCAGTGGGACGTTGTGCCCCTCTGCCCACCATGCTGCCCCGTTCTCGGCGGCTGCTATCCCTGCTGCGAGGGCCTTCTGAGCCTTGAGGTGCTTGGCGTATTTCCGCATCACCGTGACGGTGAAAGCGTCGGCCATCTTGCTGCCGGACTTGGGCACCTTGAGTTCGCTGTGCTTGAGCGCTGCCCTCACGAAGGATACTACATCTTTCCTTGAGTTCGGGGCCATGTAGGTCACACGGGTCCTCTTGCCATCCACCTTGGCGAAGGACATGTTCCACTTCAGTGAGCGCCCGGTCATGAACACGGGTAGGTGGTCCAGTGACTGCTTCTTGCTCCGCAAGAACGCACTCACCTCCGGGGCCATGGTCTTGTAGGACCACTGCGTGTCGTTCGTCGTTGTCTGCTTGTCGGTATGTGTTGTTGTCATTGTTCGACTCCTCCGTTGTTACTGTCTTGCTCCTTTAAATATGAATTGGCCTTGGTCCATCGATTCCGATTGGCCGACTCACGTGGCCGCGCACAATAGCGGGACGTATTAGCGGAAGCGTTGGGTCGCTATCGCTCCAAGGAGGCAGCACACTGCTACCCATATGGATGGGAGGGTGAACGTGGCGTAGTGGGTTCGTCTTGCTGCAAGGCCATTCGTACAGGCGCAGCCGCACGATGGGGTTGGCTTGGGGTGGGTGTGGTGGCAGCCAAGCCCCGACCCCCCTGCCAAGACCGCTGCACTGCGAGCCTGTGCGAGGGCGTGACGCCCACACCGCGCCCGCCCCGACGCCAACACCACACCCACCCGACGACGCTTTAGCGGCAGCCATTAGCGGGGTGGGGGCAGGGGCGCAGTGCCCTTTAGCGGAACCCCCCTTAGCCGGAGGGATAGATTAGCGGCTACTTTAGCGGCTCCTTTGGGGGCGCACAGCGCTGCGACAAAATTTCGGTGGGAGGCCCCTTCCGAAAAAAAAATAGAAAATTTTCATGTAGTGGACCCCCACCTGCCCATGCATGGTGGCGCCCTTCGATGCAGCATGGTCGATGCTCAAAGCGCTCCCCGGACAGCAGATAGCCACGACAGCCATGTCCAATGAGGAGTTGGAGGAATTGGGGGGAAACTATAGCGGACTAGGTGCCGTAGTGTCCGAGAGGGGGCAAGCCAATCCCACTACCGGTACCATGCACCCCGCCATACAGGGAATGCTCGCTAGACGAGGGATGGCACCATCTCCTGCCTACCCACGAAGACCCAGTTCGTCGTATCTCTACAATAACCCCCAAAGCGGCGGCGTTGACGACAGTGTACAACGGCGCAGTGGTAGTGTCTTTAACCCAAATGAAAGCCAACTTGACCTCAGCGATAGGATGAGGCAAGGAGCGCGGTCTCCGAGTTATTAATCCGGTGAGACGGCGTACCCCGGAATGGAGAATCCCCCATATGTCGGTTTTGCTATGCCCGATAGACAGTATCCGGCTCAGCAGTAGGAAGGAAATGAGGGTGTCTACAATGTCTGAGACGAGCGCTTTCGACGAGGCTTGGTCGATGCTCAAGGCA
>VMHT01011951.1_pt1 | contig 41934 bp, 42 predicted proteins | sample 4693611 | NCBI WGS metagenome assembly VMHT01 (sample SAMN12280063, study PRJNA550983) | marine metagenome | isolation source: seawater sampled from same location over 5 years 0.02-0.2 micron viral filtrate | place: USA: collected off the coast of southern California halfway between the port... ...
GAGCAAGTAGGGTTCGTGATTTATTTAAGAAAGCTAAAGAGAATTCTCCTGCAATAATTTTTATTGATGAGATTGACGCAGTCGGAAGAATGAGAGGCGCTGGGCTTGGTGGAGGACATGATGAAAGAGAACAAACTTTAAATCAACTGCTTGTAGAAATGGATGGTTTTGAAGCAAATCAAGGTGTCATATTAATGGCTGCAACAAATAGACCAGATGTTCTAGATCCTGCATTATTACGACCAGGGCGATTTGATAGACAAGTAATTGTTGGTAGACCTGACTTATCAGGAAGAACTCAAATTTTGAAAGTTCATGCAAAAGATAAACCCCTAGCTAAAAATGTAAATTTTGAAACTTTAGCTAAGCAAACACCTGGGTTTACAGGTGCAGATCTAGCCAACCTGTTAAATGAAGCTGCACTTTTGGCAGCTAGAAAAGATAAAAAAACTATTGGAAATGTAGATATTGAAAACTCTATTGACAGAGTTATGGCAGGTCCAGAAAAGAAAAGTCAAGTTATGACTGAAGAAGAAAAAAAGATAATTGCTTATCATGAGACTGGACATGCTCTTGTTGGCTGGGCACTTCCCAATGCAGATCCTATTCATAAAGTTACCATCATTCCTAGAGGTAGAGCCTTGGGTTATACTCAAGCACTGCCGGATAGAGAAAAATATCTGTCCTCAAAAGCAGAATTAAAAGATAGATTAGCAATGTTAATGGGCGGGAGGGTTGCAGAAGAGTTAATATTTGCAGATCCTACTACTGGTGCATCAAATGATATTGAAAAAGCAACTGATATTGCTAGAAGAATGGTAATGGAGTTTGGTATGAGTGATAAATTAGGTCCAATGCTGTATGGAAAAGGATCAAATGAAGTTTTTCTTGGTAGAGACTACGGAAGACAGCAAGATTATTCTGATGAAGTCGCTTCTTCAATAGATGAAGAAGTACGTAATCTTTTAAATGATGCACATGTAATTGCAGGTAAAATATTAAAAAAATTTAAAAAACAAATGGACGCAATGGTAAAACAGTTAATGGAAAAAGAAACACTGAATAAGGATGAGGTCGCAGAGGTTTTCAAAAGCATTAAAAAAGTAAAAATTTCAGGAACAGGAAAAAGCTTAAAATTAGCCTAATGGATCATAGCAATCAAACTAAAACTGACATTGAGAATGCGCTTGCAGAGTTTATTAAACTTAAAACCAATAAGAGTGAAGAAGAAGTTGTAAATTTATCTAAAAAATTTCTAAGCCAACTCGATGAAAAACTATCTAATAAAACATCTACTAAAGAAATATTTAAACATTTACAAGAAGTAGAACATGATCAACCTATTTATTTAAATGGAATTAATTTTGTTAGCTTATGTGAACACCATTTACTTCCTTTTTTTGGCACTGTAGACATAGCTCTGTATCCTCAGAAAAAAATTGCTGGGATATCTCGATTTGATGATTTAGTTCGTCATTTTTCAGACAGCTTAACACTTCAGGAAACGTTAACTAAAAACATCGCAACTGAAATAGATGAGATTCTTAATCCTAGAGGAGTGTTCGTAAGAACTAATGCTAACCATTCGTGCTCTGGCTTATTAAATATCGGAGATTCGTTTACAGATGTGGTTACTACATTTGCAACGGGTATTTACGAAATAGACCATACCTTGAGAAATGAAGCTTTCCTAAACTTCAAATAGAAAATTCATTTTGGAATTAGATAAAACATTTCTTCAAAATTCCGAAAATATTTTAGGAATTGTGAACATTACTCCAGATTCATTTTCAGGAGACGGCCTCTTTAAAAAAGAAAATAAATTAAGTAAATTACTAGATTTTGCTGAAAGAAACAATATTAGCAATCTAGATATTGGCTGCGCCTCCTCAAAGCCAGGATATGAAAATGTTGCTACACAAGATGAATTAAACAGGCTGAATTATTTTTTAAGTAATGTAAAGGGCAACTTTTTATTATCAATTGATACATCTAATCCTATTGTTGCTGAATTAGCACTCAAAAATAATTTTAAAATTTTAAACGATATCAACGGATTCGAGGACGAAAGGTTAATTGCAAAAGCAATTGAATATCAATGTAAAGTGATAATTGTACATAAACACCCTGAGTCAAAACACCTGCATGAGAAGATGAATTATAGAAATAATTTAAAAGAAGTCATAGAACATTTAGAACAAAACGTAAGCCAATTAATTGATAAGGGTATTAATAAACAAAATATTTTTATCGATCCAGGATTAGGTTTTGGAAAATTTGAACAAGATTCGGTTGATTTATTAATGAATATTGAAGATTTAGTTGATGAGATACCTGTAGTTGTTGGATATTCCAGAAAAAAATTTATTCAAAAAATAGAAATGAACAATAAAGAACTATTTGAGCACTGTATTAATTCAGGTGTTACGTTCATAAGATTGCATCTTACAAATTAGTAATTAGTGTAAGATATTAATAGCTTATGGAAAGGAACTATGGCAGGCTTAAAACCAAATGACTTTCATTGGATTATAGAGGGAAAACTAGCTGTTTCTGAATGTATAGGTGGTGGTGGCTTAACTCCTCGTAAAATTAGACGAGAAGAAGAAATCCAGTGGATTAAAAGTCAAGGAATTAATGCTATATTTTCACTTCTAGATACTGACTTTAATTTAAAAAACTACCAAGAAGTTGGTTTTAGAACATACCACTATCCCTTGAGTGAAGATGTACCTACAGAATCTCTGAATATAATTTTTGAAGCTATTAAAGAAGCTCTTTCAGATAAAGAAAGAAAACTACTAATACATAGAGAGTATTTAGATGAAGAAGTACCTGGAATTCTTGCAGGATACTTAATATATTCAAAACTTTTAGATGATCCAATACTTTCTAGAACTATTCTCGAAAAGATACTAGAGAAACCCTTATCACCAAAAGCAATAGCATTAATTCCATCTGTTTAACTTATGTCTTTTGACATAAATATCACTGGTATTGAAGCATTTGGCAAACATGGTATCTATCAAAGTGAAAAAAATAATGAACAAAAATTTCTAATAGACATTTTTATAACACTTGAAAAACTCAGTGAAGACAATATTGATAATACAATTAATTACGAGAATCTAGTTGATGATTCAATTGCATTAGTTCAAAATGAATCTTTTGATTTAATAGAAACTTTATCTCAGGAAATTGGAAAATATATTATTGAAAAATACTCAAATTTAGAATCTTTCAATTTGAAGTATGTAGAAATTACTATTCATAAACCTGAAACCTCTCTAAGTAATAGAACAGATAATATTTCTGTAACTTACCATGAACAACTTAAGTAGTATCTATCTTTCTCTTGGCTCCAACATAGGAAATAGGGAAAATAATCTGAAATTAGCCTTAAAGGAATTATCAGAAATTTTAAGAATTAAAAAAATATCTTCAATTTATGAAACCGAACCTCTTCTATATCAAAAGCAAGATAATTTTCTTAATATAGTCGTTGAGGTTTCTTATTTTGACGAGGCTGAAAGCCTTCTAAAAAATATAAAGGATATTGAGAAAAAAATGGGAAGGGAAGCAACCTTTAGATTCGGTCCAAGAATTATAGATATCGATATTATATTTTTTAACGGGCAAGAAATAAATGACAAAAGCCTTACTATTCCTCATAAAGAATGGAAAAACAGATTATTTGTTGTTGCTCCTCTTTACGAAGTTTTAGATAGGGAAATTGAGGAAAGTAAATTTAATATTTCTAATCAAAAAGTTATCAGGGTAGGTAGTATAAAAATATAATTACGGGCACCAAAACTAGGGCACGATATGACAAAAATTATTCATGAAATAAATAAAGACATATATTCAGAAGATACATGCTTCATCCCCACAATGGGTTCATTACACAATGGACATATTTCTCTCATTAAGCATGCAAAACAGACTCCTCACTCAAAAACTATTGTTTCAATATTTGTCAACAGAAAGCAATTTAACGACAGTCAAGATTTTCACAACTATCCGATTGATATTGCAAATGATATAAAATTACTTGAAAAGTCTGATGTTGATTATGTATTTATACCAGACGAAAGTTATATATACCCCAATAAGAGCTTCAGAGAAATAAATGCTGGCCCTATTGGAATTCTGTATGAAGGAAAATTTAGAGAAGGGCATTTTGACGGCGTTCTTACAGTTGTAAATAGATTATTTGAACTAGTTAATCCCTCTGCAGCAGTATTTGGAAAGAAAGATGCTCAACAACTTTTTTTAATTAAGGAAATGGTTAAAAAATTAAAAATGAATATACAAATATATGAAGGAAAATTAATACGAGATAAAAACGGACTAGCCATGAGTAGTCGAAATTTGCTTTTAACTGACGAAGCAAAAGAGAATGCCTCAAATATATACAAAATACTTTTAAACACAAAAAAAAATTTTCAAGATAGTGGCTCAATTTCGGAATCTATTAGCTATGGAAAATCTTTATTTGGAAAGTTAGGGATAAAATATGATTATTTAGATGTTGTAGATGATAATTCTTTTATAGCTCCAGATAAAAATTCAGAGAAATTATTGTTAATTACTGCAGGTTATATCGAAAATATAAGGCTAATAGATAATTTAGAGATTTAAATATGAGTAACATAATTGCAATTGATATAGGTAATACAGAAACTACTGTAGGAATTGGATCTAATGGGGTTTGGGACTCTTATAGATTTACAACAAGAGATACAAATACCTCAGATGAACTCTTGTCTCTTTTTAATTCAACTTTTCAGATGACAGAAGAAATGAAAAAAGATTTAAGAGGTTCTATTATCTGCTCTGTTGTACCTCAAATTACAACAAATGTAAGTAAAGCAATTAACAAATACGCTAACGTTGATTCTTTAATTGTTGGCCCAGGAGTAAAAACAGGACTGAAGGTCAATATAGACAACCCGAAAGAATTGGGACCTGACAGGATTGCCAATTCCGTAGCAGGTTATTTAAAAACTTCTGACAACGTTATTGTTATCGACCTTGGCACTGCAACAACATTTGACATCGTAAATAAAAATAAAGAATACCTTGGTGGATCTATAGCCCCTGGTATTAAAATTAGTTTAGAGGCGCTAACCTCAAAAACTGCATCCTTAAAGTCAGTAGAACTTGACCTTCCAAATAATGTAATTGGAAAGAACACCTATGAAGCTATACAAAGTGGATTGATACTCGGCCACGCCTCAATGATTGATTCAATGATTGAAAAAATTATTTTAGAAATAGGTGTAAATCCGAAAATTATATTAACTGGTGGATTAAGTAGTATTGTCTATCAAGCATTGAATATTAATTGCGAATTTATTGAAAATTTAACATTAATTGGTCTTGAAGAAATATTTAATTTAAATAATTAGGCTGTTAATGTGAGCGAATTATCAAAATCTGAAAATGAAATATACTCTTTAAGAAAAGAGAAAGAAGAGAATATTAAAGCAGGGAATCTCGAATCTTTTTCGACTAGTTTTAAGAATTCAACAAATATAAATTTTATTCATCAAAGCCATAGCAATATCGAAGATGGTGCCAAAACTGAAATAGGTGTATCTGTTAGGGGTAGAATATTAGGGATAAGGTCTTTTGGTAAGCTCACCTTTATAGATTTATCTGATGATACTGGAAAAATTCAACTTGTATCTACTAAAGGTTTATTGAGTGAAGACCTTCATACATATATATCAAACATAGATGTTGGGGATATTGCTGGAGCTTCAGGAAATGTTATGAAAACAAAAAAAGGTGAACTCTCAATCGAACTTAAAAATTTTGTTCTCTTAACAAAATCGTATCGAAACTTTCCTGAGAAATGGCATGGATTAAAAGATAAAGAAACTAGATTTAGGCAAAGATATTTAGATTTTGTGGTTAATGAAGATGCTAAAAATACCATAAAAACCAGGTTTAGAGTTTTGCAATTAATTAGAGCCTTTATGACATCAGAAAACTTTTTAGAGGTTGAAACCCCCACATTACAACCCAAGGCAGGAGGAGCTATCGCACGTCCTTTTATGACCCATCACAATGCTATGGATATTGATATGTATTTAAGAATTGCTCCAGAGCTATATTTAAAGCGACTTGTTATTGGTGGTTTTGAAAAAGTATTTGAATTGGGAAAAGTATTTAGAAATGAGGGCATTGACCTCACACATTCTCCAGAATTTACAATGATGGAAAGTTATGAGGCTTACACAGATGTCAACGGTGTGATGGATATGGTTGAAAAAATGTGTCAGTATGTAATTGAAAATTTAGACAGTGGATATGAAATCAAATATTCAGGAAAAATAGCTGATTTTAATTTTCCATGGGAAAGAAAAAGTATGTTTGACTTAGTAAGTAAAAAGTTTAACATTACAATTTCTCACGAATCAAATCTCGATGATATTAAAATAAAATTTGAAGAAAAACTCAATATAAGAAGTGAAACGAAAACTATTGGTGAGTTTGTATTTGAATTATTTGAAAACCATATTGAACACGAAATTGTAAACCCATTATTTGTTACAGACTATCCAAAAGAAATTTCTCCTTTTGCTAGAGAAAACAAAGATAAACCGGGCATTACCGAGAGGTTTGAATTATTTGCCTTTGGAAGTGAGTTAGCAAATGGGTTTTCTGAACTAGTTGACCCAAGAGACCAAGAAGAGAGATTAAAAACCCAAGCTCTTAAAAAGGCAGAAGGGGATGAAGAAGCTCACGTTCAAGATGAAGATTATATAGAAGCTTTAGAGTACGGGCTTCCACCAACTGGAGGGTTAGGATTTGGAGTCGACCGTTTTGTAATGATGCTTACTAATAATGAATCAATTAGAGAAGTTATAGCCTTTCCACACATCAAACCTGAGAATTAATTAGTTCGATTAATCAAGTAGTTATTTATGTTTTCTAGTGTAGGAAATAAATCATGGTTTTTAAGATCATAAATTGCTTCAATACTTTTACTATGGTAGCTATTTATAACATCTTTTGATTTTTCAATAATTTTATTATTGGAAAACTCATTTAATAAAGTTTCAATATTTTCCTTACCCTCGTGAATAGAGTTTATAAGGTCTTGATACTTACCTTTATCAGAGTCAAGTGCAATAAGAACTGGTAAAGTATAAGTTCCTTCCATAATGTCATTTCCAGCAGGCTTTCCTAAAGTTTCTGAATCGGAAGTTAAATCTAAAATGTCATCAGATATCTGAAATATTATCCCACAATACCAACCCCAGTTACTAATCGCATTCACAACGTCAATGTCTGCGTTACTTGCAATCGCTCCAAGCCTCGCACTTGTTCTGATCAAACTAGCTGTTTTCCCTTCAATTACCTTCAGGTAATCTTCTACAGAGTGGTTTATGTCAAAGGCTAAATTTAACTCTTGAGTTTGACCCTCTACAAGCTCAGCATAAGTAGACGCTAGAAGTTTTACTGATTCTAGACCTAATTCCTCAGCTGCGAGTTCAGAAGACCTTGCTAAAAGATAGTCACCTGCAAGTATTGATAAAGTTGAATTCCATTTTGAATTTGTGCTTTCTACACCTCTTCTGGTAGTTGCATTATCCATTACATCATCGTGATACAAGCTTCCAATATGAATTAGCTCAACAGCTACTCCGGCATCTATTATTCTTTTTAAATTTTCCTTCTCATCACCAAACTTTCCTGAAAGAAGGGAAACAATAGGTCTAAATCTTTTTCCTCCTGCTTTGATTAAATATTGTGAAATAGATGATAAATATTCATTTTCTGAACTAGATACTTCTATGAGTCTATTTTCTAAATCTTTTAAATTATTCCAGAGGTCATCATAAGGGATAATTTTTTTGATTTCATTGCTTTCCATATATAAAGAATACGATAAATGTATAAATACTTGTAATTTTCATTTAAGTGTATAAACAGATACTTATTAATATAGAAACATGTTTGAAAGATTTACTGATAGAGCTAGAAGAGTTGTAGTTTTAGCTCAGGAAGAAGCTAGGAGATTAAACCATAATTACATTGGTACAGAGCATATATTACTTGGATTAATTCAAGAGGGTGAAGGACATGCTGCAAAAGCCTTAGAAGAGCTAAATATAAACATCGAAAGTGTTAGATCTGAAGTTGTGGAAATAATTGGAGAGGGTCAACAATCACCTAGTGGACATATACCATTTACTCCTAGAGCCAAAAAAGTTTTAGAACTTTCCCTCAGAGAAGCATTACAACTTGGTCATAACTATATAGGGACTGAACATATTTTGCTCGGTCTAATTAGAGAAGGGGAAGGAGTAGCTGCTCAAGTTCTTAAAAAATTGGGCGCAGAACTTTCTCAAGTTAGACAGACAGTAATAAAATTAATCTCTTCTACTGGAGAAAGTAAAAAGCAACAATCTGCTTCCACCGGAGGAAGAGAAAGACCTGGTTCTGGAACTGGTTCAGCTATCTTAGATCAATTTGGAAGAAATTTAACCAGAATGGCAAAAGAAGGCAAATTAGACCCAGTTATTGGAAGAACTACTGAAATTGAAAGAGTAATGCAGATACTTTCTAGGAGAACAAAAAATAACCCAGTGTTAATTGGAGAGCCTGGAGTAGGTAAAACAGCAATAGTTGAAGGGTTAGCTCAAAAAGTAATTTCGGGAGATGTACCAGTTACACTTGAAGGAAAACAAATTTACACATTAGACCTTTCAGCATTGGTTGCTGGATCAAGATATCGCGGAGACTTTGAGGAAAGATTAAAGAAAGTTCTTAAAGAAATTAAAACCAGGGGTGACATTGTTTTATTTATTGATGAAATTCACACGTTAGTTGGTGCTGGTGCTGCTGAAGGAGCAATTGATGCTGCTTCAATATTAAAACCTATGCTTGCAAGAGGTGAGTTACAAACAATTGGAGCTACAACACTCGAAGAATTTAGAAAACATTTTGAAAAAGATGCAGCATTAGAAAGAAGATTTCAATCTGTTCAAGTTGATGAGCCTAATTTATCAGATGCAATTGAAATATTAGATGGACTAAAAGACAGATATGAAGTTCATCACGGAGTTAGATTTACTGACCAAGCAATAGCTTCTGCTGTAAATATGGCTGATAGATATATATCAGATAGATTTTTACCAGATAAAGCAATAGACCTTATTGATGAAGCTGGAAGTAGAATGCGAGTTTATAAAAAACCTCTAGAACCTGAAAAACAAGAAGTAGCAGATAAGCTTAAAAATCTCAGAGAACAAAAAATAGATGCTGTTCAATCCCAACTATATGAAAAAGCAGCGCAGATTCGAGATCAAGAAAAATTATTGCTCGAGGAAGTTTCTATTGGCTCTCCAAGTGAAGTTTCAGATATTGAAATGGTAATTGACGAGGAAGAAATTGCAGAAGTTTTAGCTCAGTGGACTGGAATACCTGTTCATCGACTAACTCAAGAAGAAACTGCAAGATTGCTTGAAATGGAAAATGAACTCCATAAAAGAATTATTGGACAAGAAGAAGCAATTACTGCTGTTTCTAAAGCTATTAGAAGAACTAGATCTGGACTGAAAGATCCAAAAAGACCATCAGGCTCTTTTATTTTCTTAGGTCCCTCAGGAGTTGGAAAAACAGAGACAGCAAAAGCTCTTGCAGAATTCTTATTTGGTGATGAAGATTCTTTAATTCAAATTGATATGTCTGAATATATGGAAAAGCATACTGTAAGTAGGCTTATTGGCTCCCCTCCCGGATATGTCGGATATGATGAGGGTGGACAACTTACGGAAGCAGTTAGAAGAAAACCCTTCAGTATTGTTTTATTGGATGAAGTTGAAAAAGCTCATCCAGATGTATTCAATACATTATTGCAAATTCTTGAAGATGGAAGACTCACAGACGCCCAAGGAAGGACCGTAGACTTTAAAAATACAATAATTATTATGACTTCTAACCTTGGAACAAAAGATATAACAAAGAATATCGGGTTCAGTAATTTGTCCGATATAGATAATTACGAAAAAATGAAGTCAAAAGTTAGGGAAGAGCTAAAACGATATTTCAGACCAGAGTTCTTAAATAGAATTGATGAAACAATTGTCTTCCACGAACTTACCCTTGATGAGGTTAAGGAAATTGTTGACCTTATGCTTGATAGAGTACACGAACAGCTTAAAAATTCAGATTTAGAAATAGTGCTTTCTGACGAAGCTAAGGAGTACCTTGCAACTGAGGGATATGATAAAGAATTTGGTGCAAGACCACTAAGAAGATCAATTCAAAGACTATTAGAAGATCCGCTTTCTGAAGAACTACTAATGGGTAAATATAAAGCGGGCTCAACTATTATTGTTTCTTTAAACAGTGAAGAGAAAACACTCACATTTGAACCAGTCGAAGCTCCTGAAGAGCCACCTGTTGATTTCGCAGACTCAGAATCTTAATTATTTGTCAAATTCAACTTAAAAACTTACAAAACAAATAAGCCTATTAAGAAATAATTGTCTAATATTACGTATAGGTATTTTATATACCTTCAACTAGTTGAACAAGGAGTAAAAAGTGACTCGAATGAAGTCAAAATGGCTAATACTATTTATGGTATTCAGCTTATTTTTAGTTGCTTGTGGGGGCGGGTCTGATGACGCGGTTGATGATGTTGTAGCAGAGGAACCAGCTGAAACGCTGGATGCACCTGCAACAACAGCTGCAGCAGCTGAACCAGAAGCTGATCCTATGGGCATTTGCTTAGTGTTAGATATTGGTGGCCTTGGTGACCTATCATTTAACGATCTAGCTTACGCTGGATATGAAAAAGCTGTCGCTGATCTTGGCATGAAAGGAACATTTTTAGAGCCAGACGGTGGTGGAGAAAATAGAGGAGAGCTTCTAGAGCTTTGTGCTGAAGCAGGAAATGATTTAATTATTGGTAATGGTTTCTTGTTTGATGCATCAATGAATGAAGTTGCACCAAACTACCCAGACACTAATTTTGCAATTACTGACGGTGTTGCAGAACCAGGAAATGTAAGAGGCATGTTATTTAATCATGCTGAAGGTTCATTTTTAGCCGGTGTCGCAGCTGCATTAAAAACACAAACAAACAATGTTGGATTTTTAGGTGGAGTTGATTTTCCACTTATTCATGAATTTGAACAAGGATTTATTGCTGGTGTAAAAGCTGTAAACCCTGATATTGAAATTCAAATTGGTTATGCTACTGTTGCACCAGACTTTGGTGGTTTTAACGACCAAGTAAAAGGTAAAGAAATCGCACTAGCTCAATATGAAGCAGGAGCAGATATTATTTATCATGCTGCAGGTGGTACAGGAACAGGTATGTTCGAAGCTGCTAAAGAAGTGTCAGAAAGTACAGGATCTAAAGTATGGGGTATTGGTGTAGACTTTGACCAATATTTCCAAGTAGGTAACGCACTTCCTGATCTACAAGAATACATTCTTTCATCTATGGTGAAAGCTGTCGATGTTTCTATTTATAATGCTGCAAAAGCAACTATGGACGGAACGTTTACAGGTGGAGCATCTGTTGATAATTTAGCAACAGGTGGAATCTACTTATCTTATTCTGGAGGCTACATTGATGATATTAAAGATCAAATTGATAGCTATAAAGAAAAAATTATGAGTGGGGAAATTGTTCCTCCATCAGCTAGACCTTAATAAAGGCTAGACATTTTATATTTGTTCCGAGGGAAACCTCGGAGCAAATATTTTTTATAAACATATGAAACTAGCAATAAATATAGAAAAAATAACAAAAACCTACCCAGGGGTGCTAGCTAATTCAGATGTTTCTATAGACGTTAGATCTGGGGACATTCATGCAATTGTTGGTGAAAATGGTGCCGGCAAATCTACCTTGATGAAAATATTGTATGGAATGGTAAGGCCTGATGAAGGTAGTATTGAAATTTTTCAATCCACGGCAACAATGAGCTCACCAAAAGACGCAATAAATTTAGGGATAGGCATGGTTCATCAACACTTCATGCTTGCAAAAAACCTTACAGTTTTAGAAAACATTATCTTAGGAATTGATAAACCCTTTTTGAAAAATATTAGATTATCAAAATATAGATCAGAAATTAAAAAAGTAATGGATACATATTCGTTAAATATAGATTTAAATCAATATGTTGAAGAATTAAGCGTTGGAGAGAAGCAGCGCGTAGAAATAATAAAAGTTTTATATAGAGGTGCAAAAATACTCATTCTTGATGAGCCAACAGCTGTTTTAGTTCCACAGGAAGTAAAAGAATTATTTGAAAATCTTAAAGATTTAAAAACCAATGGTGTAACAGTACTATTTATTTCTCACAAATTAGATGAAGTTTTAGAAATTGCTGACAGAATATCTGTAATGAGGTCAGGTCAAATGATTGATACCGTAATTAATAAAAACGTTAGCAAGGTTCAGTTAGCAGAGATGATGATTGGAAAAAGCCTACCAACCCCTCCTCCAAGAATTACTTCTTCTGAGAAAGAAGAGGTTCTTAGTGTTCACGAAATAGCTTCTACTGACGAAAGCGGAAGGAGTATTTTTGAAAATATAACCTTTAGTGTTCATAAATCTGAAATTCTAGGTATTGCGGGGGTTGAAGGCAATGGTCAAAAAGAAGTTGTTGAATCAATTATTGGAATTCAATCCTTAAATTCAGGAGAAATAATTTTTCAAGGAAATGATATTAAAAACCAAGGAACAAGAGAAAGACTAGAATCTGGAATTAGTTTCATACCTGAGGATAGACAGCTTCAAGCGATGATCATGGACATGAACTTGACTAACAATGTAATTATTGGGCGACAAAATATTGAAAAATATAAAAGTAGTTTAGGAACTGTAAAAATGAAAAATGCTGTTCAAGAGTCAGAAAAAGTAATAGAATCTTTTGAAGTAAAAACACCAAGTACAAGTACTCTTGCAACAGCCCTTTCGGGAGGCAATCAACAGAAATTTGTTGTTGGTAGAGAGCTAGAAGATAACCCAAGCCTTTTAATTGCATCCCAACCGACACGAGGAATTGATATTGGAGCTCAAGCCTTGATTTGGGAAAAACTAAGAAATAGTAGAGATGAAGGTTTATCTGTATTATTAATATCGGCAGATTTAGAAGAGTTAATTGGTTTATCAGATAGGATAATTGTTTTTTATCAAGGAAAACTAGTCAAGGAACTCAATGCTGAAAAAGTTTCGCCAGAAGATCTGGGTGGTTATATGACTGGTTTAAAAAAATGAAAATGAAATTTAGACTTGTTAGCTTGTCAGCTCCTATTGTGGCATTGACAATTTCTTTTGGATTAAGCTCCTTAATATTACTTATTATTGGTAAAAATCCATATGAAACATTTCAGATTATGTTTGAATACGGAATTCGAGGTAAATCAATCGTATCGATTATAAACAGATCAATTCCACTTTATATTTCTGCAATTGCCGTTGCCGTTGGTTTCAAAATGGGATTATTTAATATTGGAGTAGAGGGACAGTATTTGATGGGATCGTTAGTTGCTGCTTATGTAGGAGCTCAATTTTCAATAATTACACCATTGCATATACTATTTATAATTATCGTTGCTGTTGCTACTTCTTCATTGTGGGCAGCTATTGCAGGATACCTTAAAGTTGAAAAGGGAATACATGAAGTAATTTCAACGATAATGTTGAATTACATTGGAACCGGATTAATAGCATATGCACTTACAACATTTTTTGATGAGCCTAATTCAAATTATGACCTTCCAAGAACTAAAGAGCTTCCTGAATCTGGAAAAATGCCATCTTTAAATAAATTTTTTAACATTGAAGATTTACAAGATTTACATGGTTTCTTAGCTATTGCAGTAATAGTTGGTATTTTTTATTATTGGTTAGTTTGGAAAACAACTCTGGGATTTGATTTAAGAATTACAGGTTCAAATCCAATTGCAGCAAAATTCAGTGGTATAAATCCAAATAGACTCATTGTTATTGCAATGATCACTTCAGGAGGCTTCGCAGGACTTGTAGGGCTTGCTCCATTACTTGGTTATTTTCATAGATATACTATTGACTTTCCTACTGGTTTGGGATTTGCTGGAATCGGAGTTGCCTTACTAGGTCGAAATCATCCGTTTGGAATGGCTGTAGGAGCTTTATTGTTTGCATTCTTACAACGCTCTGCTCAAATTCTAGATTTGAATGACGTTCCCAAAGAAATTGAACAAATGATGCAAGCATTTATTTTGTTAATCGTTGTTGTTTTTTATGAGGTAATTAGAAGATTTATTGTAAAACAACAGATTAAAGATGCTTCAAAAAGTACGGATGAAAAATGAATGTTTTTAAATCATTAACAAAAAGATATATGGTTATTATGCCTGTTCTTTTAGTTCTTGTAGTAGCTCAGGTAGAAACTTACTCACAACTTACAACTAGTGGGACCTTCGGTGCTGCTGTTCGTTTAGCTATTCCAATATTATTAGCCGGATTGGGCGGCTTGTATTCTGAAAAGACAGGAATAGTCAATATAGGTCTTGAGGGCATGATGATAATGGGTACGTGGTTTGGAGCTTGGGGAGGTTATACATTTGGAGCATGGCAAGGTGTCTTTATTGGAATGTTAGGTGGTGCACTCTTTGGTTTAATACATGCAATTGCTACCGTTTCATTTCAAGTTGACCATATAGTTTCTGGCGTAGCGATAAACATTTTAGCTGCTGGAGTAGCAAGATTTTTAAATGTTATTGCCTATGATGGAGTTCCTTACGCTTCTTCTACTGCTTCACCAAGAATTCAAGGAGATATAGGAATTTTTACGATGCCTTTTTTAGCTGGAGGTAAAATTGGAGAAAGCGATACTTTTAATTTGCTTGGAAGTTTAGAAAATCTTGATTTATTTTTAGTATCTGATTTCGCCGGACTACTACTAGGTTTTGTTTCAAATGTATCTTATCTTACATTATTTGCATTAGCTTTAGTTCCCATATCTATATTAGTTTTGTGGTATACGCCTTTAGGATTACAAATGAGAAGTGTGGGTGAGTATCCAGCAGGTAGTGAGTCACTTGGTGTAAATGTTTATTTGATGAAATACATTGGAGTTACAATATCGGGGGCACTTTCTGGTTTAGCAGGTTCATATTTAGTTGTTGCAGGAACGGGAACATATTTGGAGGGCCAAACAGGAGGTAGAGGATTTATTGGTTTAGCATCAATGTTGTTTGGAAATTATAAACCCTTTGGTGTGTTGATGGGTTCAGGTTTATTTGGCTTTGCCGATGCACTTCAATTGCGGTCACCTAAAGCAGTTCATGGTCTATTAATTATTGTTGCTATATTTTTATTAATACTATCTATTAAAACATTTTTTGAAAAAAAATATAAAGTTAGTACAGTATCTTTATTACTAAGTGCAGCATTTCTAATTTGGTTTATGAATTCAACAACAATTCCAAATCAGTTTGTTTACTTCACCCCCCATATAACAACTCTGATAGTTTTATCTTTTGCAAATCAGAGAATTAAATTGCCAGAAAAAATTGGAGTTCCATATAAAAGAGGAGAACTGAACTAACCCCTACCGTAAAAGGTTATTTCTTGAATTGCGCACTCTTCGAATGGTTGACTACCAGATATCTCTTCACCCGGATAGGCACTTAAAATATCAATTTTTAAGTATGATGTTGTTGCATTAATGTCTATCCATTGAGAAGTATTATCGTTCTCTAGTTCTTTATCTAAACTGAATTCACTGTCGTTAGTTGTAATTAAAATATCTCGAACTTTATTATTTCTAGTAAATGATTTTGAATCTTCTACATTTTGGAAAACTAAAAATTCAATATAAAGTTCTTTAGCAAAACTAAATTCAACCCACCCGTCTTTACAAGCCAAGCTGTTATCTTGCCATGTAGGCGGACCTCCATCATAAAGATTTTCACATGACCATCCATCACCATTATTGTAAGAACTTGAAGCTGAACAACTTATCGGATATTGTTTTTTTAAAACACTTAAGAGAGTCGTTGAAGTTGTAGATGTTGTAGATTGTTGAATTACCTCAGTTTCTTCAATTACTTCTTCAGCAATATTTGAATTGTACAGGTAGCTAGCTAATGCAATAGCAGGAATTAAAACAGTAAGGAAAAGAACGGCTCTCATTCCGGGAACTTCTTTTCTTGATGGCATTGGTGTAGCACCATATGTCGACAATGGTTTATTTAAAAGTTGCTCAGGTGCTCTCTTGGTTCTTTGAATATTATCGTTCTGATTAATTTCTTTACTTTCCATATCTTTAAGACTTAAACCAAGCCAATCTCCACAGCTTGAGCAAAACTCTAAACTTTTATCAACAACCGCTGAACAACTATTACATTCTATTTTTTCCATAAATTACAAATTAATATCTAATAAACAAATAATACAGTAACATTCAAATAAAAAAATCACTCATATATAAAAGAGATAATATGCAAAATAACAATAGTGAACTAAATCAGTTATTACCAGGGGAGCCTTTAAGAATTGGCGTTGACTTAATAGCAGATAAAAAGTCAGGAGCTTTAATTGTTATAGGATCATCCACAAAATTAGATAAAATATCTTCTGGCGGGATTGATTTAATTAATTGTGAATATTCACCAGAAATGCTCAGTGAGCTAGCAAAGATGGATGGTGCAATAATCGTTGACAGATTAGTAACAAAAATTTTAAAAGCCAATGTACATTTAAATCCCTCGGATTCGCTGAGTACCACTCAAACAGGAACGAGGCATAGGACCGCTGAAAGAACTGCCGAAGAGACAAACTTAACAGTAATTACAGTATCTGAAGAATCCTCAACAGTTAAAGTTTTTACTAATTTAGATACCACTGAATTAGAAGAACCTTCAGTAATTTTAGGTCGTGTCAATGAATCGTTACAATCTGTTGACAGAATGAGAAGAAGATTTGATGAAGCAGTTGCCGAACTCGGTGAGCTTGAAATTGAAAACTCTTTAAGCAACCAACAAGTACTTGAAGTAATCCAAAGGGGAGAACTCTTAACTCGATTATCAAAACAAGTAAGATCTGAAGCTTTACGATTAGGTGGTGAGGCAGGTCTTGTATTAATTCAAATAGACTCTTTGGAGTCTGGAGTAAAAAATACTTTAAATCTTGTACTAAAAGATCATTTACCAGCAAAAAAATACAGGAACATATCAAAAGCAAGTGACGAAATTTCAAGTCAATCTTATGATGAGTTAAATGATATTGATCACCTAGGTTCAGTTTTAGGGAAGTTACCTCTCGATGACCTATCTATTTCAAAAGGTTATAGAGTATTAGCAAGATTACCCAATTTACCAGAGAATCTTCATGACTCTATAGTTCAAAAATTTAAGACATTACCAAAACTTTTGCCCGCTTCACCAGACAAACTTTATGAAATTGAAGGAATTGGAAGAGGTAGGGCACAACAACTGCGTGATTATTTTGACACTTTGCTAAAAAACATTGGTTTTTCATATATAAATGGGCATTAGGTATCTTTATATCTATAGTAATGTTGTAATTTATGGCAACTAAAACAAAAAAACTTCCAAAAGACAAATATAAACCAAACCAATTTGTAGTTCACCCCCATCATGGAGCTGCAAAAGTTATTAGAAAAGTTAATAAAAATGTTGAAATTTTTGTAGATGGGGAACCTAAATCAAAAAGAATCCAATATTTTGAAATAGAAGTTTTAACAGATGGATTATTAGTAATGGTTCCTGTTGAAAGTGTTGATGAAGTAATAAGACCAGTAATTTCAAAAAATGCTGTTTCGAAAAAAGTGTATCCAATATTTAAAGAAAAACCTGAAGAAGCGGGCACTAATTGGAGTAGGTGGTACAAAGTTTTGACAGAAAAGATGACATCTGGAGATGTTATTCAAGTAGCTGAGGTAGTTAGAGATTTGACTCATGCTCAAATAAATAAAGGTATTTCACCAGCATTAAAGCGTATGCTTGCAAAAGCAAGAACAACTTTAGCAAGCGAAATTGCCTGTGCTTTGGGTGTAGATGAAGAAACTGCGATTGAAAAAATTAATCAACATCTACCAGAAGAAGACCCAGAAGACGGTTTATAATCAAAATTAAACATCTTAAATAAGGTATATATGTTAGTCGGCATAGGTTTTGATATACATAAGCACTCTGAAAGTTCAGAACTGTATTTAGCAGGACTAAAGATTGACGGAGTAGGTTTTGAAGCTCACTCTGATGGAGATATCATACTCCACGCTCTTTGCGATGCACTCTTAGGGTCAGTTGGAAAAAAAGATATAGGATATTATTTCCCCTCAAATTCAAAAACGCCAGAGAACATCAGCAGTCTAAAAATACTTGAAAAAGTTTTATCTGTAATTGAATATCCATCTTTAAAAATTAACAATATAGATATAATTTTTATCTCACAGGTTATAAATATATCTAAAAATAGAGATAAAATTGTTGAAAATCTTGCAAACTTATTAGATATAAATTTATCAAAAATAAATATTAAAGGAAAAACTACTGACAATTTAGGAATTATTGGAAATCAATCCGCTTCTTCTTGCCAAGTAATAATCTCACTTACAAATGCTTAAACTACACAACACTCTTACAAAATCTGAAGAGTTCGCTGATTTTCCATCTAAAGAAGTAAAGATTTACCTCTGTGGGCCAACTGTACAATCATCACCACATATTGGTCACGGTCGTTCAGCTGTTGTATTTGATTTTTTAGTTCGGTATTTAAATTACACAGGAAAAGAAGTTATTTTTGCTAGAAATATCACGGATATTGATGACAAGATTATAGAAAAATCACTCGAACAAGGAATTACTCACAATGAACTCACCACAATGGTTTCAAAAGAGTTTGATGAAGCGTACTTGGCATTAAATTGTAAAAAACCTAACTACCAGCCAAAAGCGACAGAATCTATTGAGGAGATTATAAATCTAATTAAATTACTTGAAGAAAAAGAAATTGCCTATCAAACAAGCTCTGGTGTTTACTTTGATATTAGTAAGTATGATAACTATTTAGAGCTTTCAGGAAGGTCACTTGAAGATTTAATAAGTGGAACAAGGGTCGGTTTAGTAGAAGATAAAAAAAATAATGAAGATTTTGCATTATGGAAATTTGCAAAAGAAAATGAACCAAGTTGGGAATCACCTTGGGGATTAGGCAGACCAGGCTGGCACATAGAATGTTCGGCTATGATTCATGGTTTGTTTGGAAATCAAGGAATTGATATTCATTGTGGTGGAAATGATTTAATCTTTCCACATCATGAAAATGAGCGAGCACAATCTGAAGCAGCATTTAATGAAAAATTTGTAAATTTTTGGCTTCATAATGGAATGGTTAATCTTTCAGGAAAGAAAATGTCAAAATCGGAAGGAAATATTAAATTACTTAATGACTACATTAGTATGTTTGATGGAAATACTATTAGATACTTTTTTCTAAGAGCAAATTATAGAAAACCACAAGAGTTCTCAGAGAATCTCCTACATGAATCTGATAAAACATTTAAAAATATTATTACTTTCATAGGAGATGCTACTTCGCAACCAATAGATGAACATTTACTTAAACTTTTTGAAGAATCTATGAATGATGATTTAAATACGCCGAAATTTATTGGAGAAATGTTTAATTATATGAATCTAAATGCAAATAAAAATGAAGAAAAAACCCTAGGAATTAGATCAACAATTAGATATATATTTGAAACTTTAGGATTTGTTTTTACAACAAGTGACAAAAGTCAGAATGAAGAAAAATTTAAAGAATTCTTCATTAAATATAATATTAAATTTAGTGATATTGATTCTTCAATGTCAAACTATTTATCATTAAGACAAGAATTAAGAGACAAAAAGGAATATGAATCAGCAGATAATATGAGAAAAGATATTGAAGATATTGGAATAATTATTGAAGATGGGATTGAAAGTGGATGGCGTTGGTCAACTAGTTGAAGGTGTTAATGCTCTTGAAGCGGCTTTAAGAGCTAATAGAGTTATAAAAGTTTATCTCTTAGAATCTCCTAAAAATACTTCAAGTAAATATAAAAATTTATTGGAAATAATAAGAAAAAATAATATTGAAGTTGAAGTTATAAAAAATCTAACTAAATGGAATTTCCACAGTAGACATAACATAGTTGGAATTTGTGATGAAAAGAAAATTTATAATGAAACAAATTTTGAAAAGATATTAAAAAATAACGTACTAATTCTTGATCACATTCAAGACACAAACAATTTTGGAGCAATAATTAGAAGCGCAGCAGCATTTGGCTTTGAAACTGTTTTTATCCCAAAAAAAAGATCTGTGAAAATTACTGAAAGGACTTTCACAATAGCATCTGGGGGAATGGAGTTTATAGATATCGTTTTATATAATTCTATTTTTTCGCTATTAAAAAAAATAAAAACAAGTAACTATTGGACTATTGGTTTGGATATGAATTCAAATAACAAAATTAAAGAAATTAATTTAGTTGATCAAAAAATAGCCCTTGTTTTGGGATCGGAGCAAAATGGGATTAGTTTAGAAATTCAAAAAAAACTTGATCTTGTTGCACAAATAGATATGTCTGACAGTATTGAATCTTTGAATGCCTCAGTAGCTGCTGCAATTGCTATGCATCAAATTTTTATAAAAAAATAGATTTATTCATTCTTCTCTTTGCTATTATTTTAATGTTCGCCGGAGTAGCTCAGTGGCAGAGCAGCCGCCTTGTAAGCGGCAGGTCAGGGGTTCAAATCCCCTCTCCGGCTCTAATTGAATAATTATCAAAAAACATTTAGAAATATTTTTTATTTCATAATCGCAATTCAACTATCACTATTTCTATTTGGTTACTTAAGGCCATCAATAATTTATGATTATTTAGATAATTGGCCAATATCAATTTTGCCAATAGTTCTTTTATTTATTAACCGAACTTATTTTAAAAACGAATTATTAAATAACTTTTTATTTGGATTTTTAATTATTATTTTTTCAACTTTTCCTATTGCTCTTATGACAGGAGCTAATGTCTTAACTACTAACTCATTTGATGCTGGGTTTCAAAACTTTGAATTAAGTGAAGAAGTTAATCATTTGATAACTATTGATATTGATGGCTCACTTAATTTAGAATTCTTTGATGGAAGTGGTTACATAGTTGATATTTTAAACCAACCAGGAAAAACTGGATTTCCAGAAGCACTACAAGCAAACCTTGGAGATCCTCAACCAATAAGATTAAGAGAGGTATCAACTGATAGATTATTACAAGTTAGAGGGTGGAAATTAGATTTAGGAAATAAAACTAATTGGGCAATTGATATTCTCTCATTTGACTCCAATTATTATTTAGATAGTCCTAATTTAAATGAAGCAAAATTGATTGGTACTGGAAAAATTTTCCTTGGTTCTAACTTGAGCTCAGGAGATATTGTCATAAATGGCATATTTAATGTAATTGTAGATAGAAAATTGCCTATCGTTGTTGTAGGCAAAGCAGATGTACCGGCAAACTGGATTAATGCTACAATAGGATATTTAAATCAAACCAATGGAAGTTATAATTTAAAAGTAATTGTTGAGGATGGTTCAACAGTTGTTTTTGAAGAAGGAGAGTAGCTAAGTGTTAGACCAACTGGGTAATGGACTTTTACTTGGCATAATTATTTCAGTGGCATCTGTTGCCCTTTCATTGCTATACGGCGTTACAAGAATAGTTAACTTTGCACATGGAGAGATTATTGCTTTGGGTGCAATTGCTACACTATTCTTTTCAAGCCCAATAGATTATCGGATACTGTTTCTAGACAAATTTTCACCTTTGGGATTAAATTTTGCTCTCTCGTGCATATTAGCTGTGGTTATATGTGGTTTATTTGGTGGGTTGTTGGAGCTGATTTTATTTAGACCATTAAGAAAAGGGAACGTTGGAAATATAGCAGTTTTGGTTGTTACAATAGGCCTTTCAATTTTTATAAGACATTTGTATCTGTTATTTGCCTCAGGAAAGGTGCAGAATTTCCCTTTAGATCTTCAAAGAAGGCAAACTTACCTCTTTTTTGACATGACCCCAAGAAACTTAAAAGTATTGATAGTAGGAATACTGGTAATGATTTTAATTGGGCTTTTGTTGACATATACAAAACTCGGTAAGGCGATGAGGGCAGTTCGAGATTCTGAAGAGTTATCTAATGTCTCTGGAATTAATTCCGACAATATCATTTTAATTACTTGGATTTCATCCAGCATGCTTGCTGGCCTAGCAGGTGTTTTTCAAGCAATAATAAATGATGTTAGGTGGAACATGGGCTTTTTAATACTTCTTTTAATTTTTGCTGGAACTGTTTTAGGTGGAATCGGTACATCTTTTGGGGCTATGGTGGGGGGTTTTATTATTGGTATTCTAGTACAGGTATCTGTTGGGCTTCCATTTATGGAGGGACATACTGAGGCAAAAAATGCAGTCGCTCTTGGAATAATGATTGTAATTTTATTATTTAGGCCACAGGGAATATTTGGGCAGAAAGAAAGAATATCATGAACTCATTACTAATTTCTAAAAGAGTTATTTTTACCGTTGCTATTACTTCGTTTTCAATTTATTTAGTTTTCCTTTTGAACCCCGAGGGTGCTTTAAGAATATTAATAAATCTACTAACTTTTGCTGGAATATATGGATTAAGCGCGATTGGTTTAAATGTTCATTTTGGGTGGACGGGTCTTCTAAACTTTGGCCATGCTTCTTTCATGGGTATGGGCGCATACGTCACATTGTTATTGATGCCACATGCAGCTGGGCGAGAAGGAGAGGTAACCACTACAGGCTTACCAATAATTTTTGCTGTTTTTGTTGGTATCGCAGCCGCATCTCTATTCGGATTACTTTTAGGATTGCCAGCCATAAGGCTTAGGGGTGATTACCTAGCTATTGTGACTATTGCTGCTGCAGAAATATTTAGATTAATAGTTAGGGATTTAGAGTCCATAACAGGTGGTGTATATGGAATAATCTCGTATACAGAAAATCTACAAAAATTTAGGCCGGAGTTCATAAACAATTTATCTTTAAATTATGAGTTTGCACCATCTCAGGCTTGGGTGGGAATAGTTGCTTGGGTTTCAATTGTTTTAACTTTATTTTTACTTAAGAGATTAAACAGTTCTCCATGGGGTAGGGCATTAAGGGCTGTAAGAGAGGACGAAGATGCAGTAAGGGCAATGGGAAAAAATGCTGTATGGTTAAAGCTTCAAAGTTTTATGTTAGGTGCAGGAATTGCCGGGTTGTCGGGAGTCCTTCTTGCATTCAATTATGGATCCCTAGAAACGACTGTCTTTGTGCCATTGCTTACTTTTTATGTATGGGCAATCATGATTCTTGGAGGAGTGGGAAGTCTTACAGGGCCAATTTATGGATCTGTTATCTTTTGGGTAATTATTTCAGAAACTGATAGGCTGGCCTATATTTTCTTTGAAAATGCAAATGGACAACAACTCGCAGGGTTTAGATTTTTACTTGTAGGTTTGTTAATAATGTTACTAATGATTTTTAGGCCTAGTGGACTTCTTGGTAAGAAAGAGGAGCTATTACTCGATGTCAAATAATCTTTTAGAAGTAAAAAATTTAAAAAAATCTTTTGGAGGTCTTCAAGCTGTTGACATCAAAGAACTTAAATTTGAAAAAAATCAACTAACTTCAATTATTGGACCTAATGGTGCTGGAAAAACTACTTTTTTTGATTTAATTTCAGGTTTTCAGACTGCAGATAGTGGGGACATATTTTTAAATGGTGATGAAATTACAAATTCTCAGCCTTACAAGATAGCAAGAATGGGAATGATTAGAACATTCCAATTAACTAAGGTTTTTGATAGGATGACTGTTTTGGAAAACTTAATGTTTTCTGGATCTTCAGTTACTAATGATTCATTTACAAAATCAATTATTAGAACTAAAAAACAAAAAAATTATGAAATTGAGCTAAAAGATAAATCTTTTGAGATTATGGAGGAGCTAAATATTTCCCACATGGCAGATTCATATGCTCGAGAGCTTTCTGGTGGACAAAAAAAACTATTAGAGCTAGCAAGATCAATTATTAATAATCCTGAAACCCTTCTTCTAGATGAGCCTTTAGCCGGAGTAAATCCAAAATTGGCTGAAGACTTGTTAGATCTAATCCAAAAGCTTTCATCTAGAGGGATTTCAATCTTGATGGTTGAGCATAATATTGAAGCAGTTATGAAAATATCAGAGAGAATTGTTGTTCTTTCTGAGGGATCTTTGATAGCTGATGGAAGTCCGAACGAAATCAGAAATGATAAAAATGTTATTGAAGCTTATCTAGGAAAATCTGATGAATAAAACTGTACTTGAATGTAATGGAATTGCTGCTGGATATGTAAAAGATTTAAATATACTTCAAGGGGTTGATTTAGTTGTTAAAGAAAAGGAAATTGTATCAATAATTGGTCCCAATGGAGCAGGAAAATCAACTTTGCTTAAAGCGATAATGGGTCTTATAAATGTATCAGGTGGTAGATTTTATATAAATGGTATTGAAAAAACTAATCTTGCAACTCACAAAATTGTAAATGAAGGCATTGGTTACGTTCCTCAGGTTGCAAATGTATTCCCGTCTTTAACAATTGAAGAAAACCTAGAAATCGGTTCTTGGAGTTTAAACAAACAGCAAAAAGAAAATTTAAAACAAATTTATGAACAATTTTCCTTACTTAAAGACAGAAAAAAAGATAAAGCTGGAAATCTTTCAGGAGGACAAAGACAAATTTTAGCTTTAGCAAGAGCATTAATTACAAAACCAACTTTATTACTATTAGATGAGCCGTCGGCAGGTCTTTCACCCGTAGCTATCAATGAAGTTTTTTCAATTATAAAAGATATTAATGAATCGGGTGTTTCAATATTGCTGGTTGAACAGAATGCAAAAAGAGCACTTAGCTTTAGTGACAGAGGATATGTTCTTGATCAAGGTAGAAATGCATATCAGGGAAAAGGTGAAGATTTATTAAATGACCCAAGAGTTATTGATCTGTACCTTGGTAAGTTATAAAAAAAAGGCCTGAATTAACAGGCCTTTTTTTACATCTAATTAAAGATTATGAACCGAAGTTCACTGATTTAAGGACAGGGTTAGTATCACCCTCAGTTGTCCAAATATCGTATGTAGCAGCAGTTGGGTCACCAGCTTGATCTAATTCGATCTCACCAGAAGCACCAACATAGTCTACATCTACTCCTTCAGCTGCAAGTGCAATACAAGAAACTCCAATACACTTTTCACCACCAGATGATGCAGCAATTAAGCCAGAAGAAATTTCTGGACCAGTTACACCATTAGCAGCTGCTGATATTGCCATTAACATGACAGCATCATAAGCCTGTGGAGCGAAAATGAATGTTGGAGAACCATCTTCTGATACTCCAGCATAGGCTGCTTCAAATGCATCTTTAGCTTCACCTGCTGCAGCACCAGGAGCTGTACCCTTGAATCCATCAAGAGCAGTACCTAGTCCACATAATGAAGCAAGACCAGCATCTTTAACACCATCAGTCATATACCAAGGTGTGTCAAGAAGGCCTTGTTCGAATGCAGGTTGAAGAACTCCACAACCAGTTTCTGGAAATAAAATTCCAACTATAGCTTCAGCGCCACCCTTACCAACAGCAGTTACTTCAGATGAAAATTCTGTAGCATCTGTTGCGTGGTAAACAATAGTCTTAACTGTTCCACCAGCTGCTTCAAATGCAGCAGCAGTAGCTTCAGCAAGACCTCTACCATAAGAGTCAGCCCTTGAAATTATGGAAACTGTTTGTACACCATCTTCAACTAATAATGATGCTAATACATCACCTTGGAGAAGATCTGATGGAGCAGTTCTTGCATAAAATCCTTTATTATCAATTTTTGTAAATTGAGGACTTGTATTTGATGGAGATATCATTACAACTTCTGCGGCAATTGCAGTGTCAAGTATTGCTAACGAGGTACTGCTACATGCAGCTCCCATAACACCTTGTGCACCTTGTGCAATTACATCATTTAAACTTGTAAGAGCAACAGCTCCATCACAACCACTATCACCCTCAATGAGGACTACAGGTTGTCCGTTTATACCGCCAGCGGCATTGATTTGCTCAACAGCAAGAGCTGCACCTAGTGCAATACCAGGTCCTAATGATGCTAAGTCGCCTGATAGGGGCATAAGAGATGCCAATACCAAAGGATCAGAAGTCACTTCTTCAATAGCTTCTTCTACTTCCTCAACCACTTCTTCAACAGCTTCGGTTACTTCTTCAATAACCTCTTCTGCAGCATCATCGCTACCACCACAGGCAGCAGCAACTAGTGCTAAAATCGCAATCAAAGCCAAAGCTTTGCGATTCTTCATATATAATTTCCTTTCAGTCACTGAAATTAAAAAAACCTACATAATTTGTAGGAATTATTAAACAATAGCGGAAATTTAGTACTATTCAATAGCAGAGTTAAATAATTTAAAAAAATGAATAACCTTATAACTAACTTACTTATTGAGCTTAGAAACATTGAATATGTAGAGCTGTTTATTTATCTTTTTTTAATATTTTTTCTTATTTATGGATGGCGAAAAGGATTTTTGTTACAGCTTTTTTACTTAATCACACTCTTATTAGCTATTTCATTAAGTTTTAGATACTCATATCAACTTGGTTCATATATAAGTAGTTGGTTTAATTCAAATATTCAGCTCTCTGAAATTTTTGGAGGAGTATTAATATTTATTTCTATTCTCACAGTTGCTTCTTTTTTTCAAAACTTTATCGTAAACAATCAAAAACAGAGAGATATAGGCAATAAGCTTCTAGGTTCTTTAGTTTCAGTTTTAGTTAGCAATATAATTCTTACATTAATTTTTACAACAACCTCTCTCATTACTCTCCCAAAATTACTAGAAACAACCCTAGAGGATTCAAATTTGATTTCACTTTACACAAACACAGAAGGAACACCTCAGCAAGCCCTGGAGCTTATAACCGGAACAGACTTAATCAAAGTTGTAAGTAGAATAAAAGATCTTACTGGAAAACCATCTGTAGTTGTCAGTGAGCAGGGATGTATTGAAATTCCATCTTATGCTTTATCAAATTTATCAAATAAAGAAGATTTCAGTCAAGACTTGTACAACCTGATTTTAGTTGAAAGAAATAGTGAGAATCTAATATCGCTAGAATTGAGCAATACCTTATCAGAAGTAGCAAAAGATTATGCTTATGAAATGTATACAGAAGGATTTTGGTGTCATAAAAATCCAAATAATGGTGACTTAGTTGGCGACAGGTTGTCAAAAAAAGGTTTTCCATATATTAATATTGGTGAAAATTTAGCACTTTCATCTTCTGTGCGTTCAGGACACAACAGTTTAATGAACTCCGAGTCGCACAGAAATACAATTTTAGATAACGAATTTAAAAGAATGGGAATTGGTATTGTTTCAGGACCTTTAGGTTTAATAATTGTTCAGATATTTTCCTCATGAATATGGAGATTGAAGACTTTATTGAAGTTTTAAATGAAGGTTTAAAAAACTATTTAGAAAAAAATAATTATTCAGTTGATAAAAGTTTCTATGAACAATTAGAAAAAAAATTATATAAAGAGTTATCACGTCCATTTAATGAGCAGTTGTTTACACCCACCCAGCTTTTAAATGATTATCTTAAGAAAAGATTAAATTTAACATTCAATCTTACCCCTTTTGATTTGGGTGAAGAATTTAGAAGCACTCTTTTGAGATGGGGAGTTGCTAAAGCTAAGTTTCTAGATGAGTAAAAAAAATTTAAAAAAAGATGTTTGGCTTAATAGTTACCCAATTCTTCTTTGGTTAATTTCTGAACCTCTGGTCGGCCTTATTGACTCAAAAATCGCTAGTTATTTAAATATTGATGTTTTATCCGCTGTAGGGATAGGTGAAACAGTTTATTTTGTTTTTATTTGGATATTTGTATTTCTTGCATACGGAACAACACCCTACGTTTCGGAACTGCAGGTATCAAATAAAATATCAAAACTAAATTACTTCATTATATTTGGGCGAAGAACTTCAATATTGATTGGCCTTGTATCTTGCTTGTTGCTTGTATCGTTTTCAGATATTCTGATAAGTTTATTCGAGCCGACCCCTGAAGTTACATTAAAATCAAACTCTTATTTAATACTCAGAAGTATTGGATTACCCTTTTACCTACTAAACATGCACTCAACAGCTGTTTTGAGAGGTATGAAACATCCAAAAATCACTCTGTACTCTTCAGTTATAGTGGGTGTTTCTAATGTTTTTTTAAGTTTTTTATTAGCAATTATTTTTGATTTTGGAGTCGAAGGGATAGCTATTGCAAGTTCAATTTCCTTTTTAATAAGTGCATTATATTCAACTAAAGTTTTAGTAAATAAAAAACAACAGGATGACTCTTTTGATGTTGTAGTAGACAAAAAAGAAGTTAGACACAAATTCTTCTACGTTGGATTTTATATTTTTGTTAGATCGCTGTTCCTTACCATATTTATGGCATATTTAAGAAATAGAGCCTCCTTAATGTCAATGGAGGAAATTGCTCTACAGCATGTATTACTTCAACTATGGTCTTTTGGATATGTTTTTGTTGACGCAATAGCAATTGCAGCTCAAACATTGGTCTCAGAGTATAAAACAAAGTTTCATGACTATGGAAATTCAGATTTAAAAAAATATTTAAATAAGCTGACACTACAAATATCTATATTTCTTTTTATTTTTTCTAGTATTTTTCTGGACAATTTAATAACTTTAATTACAGATAAATCTTTAGGTCAGTTTATAGATTTTGAATTAAGAATATTATTTGGGTTAAGTTTACTGATTGGAAGCTTTGCTTTCTTATGGGATGGTGTACTACTTGGGCTAGATAAATCGAGAGAGTTCTCGTCCTTAACTGTTGTTTCTTCCATAATTGGTTTTATATCTTGTAGTTATTTATTGAATCTTGAAAATGCATTATCCAGTCTTTGGATAGGTTTAAATCTCAGTTTAGTTTACAGGGGTATTGCAGGTTTTCTATATCAGATAAGAGACTAGTCGACTGCTTTTAATATTGGTCGGTCTAAATAATAGCTAAGAATTTGTAGTTCTTGAGACAAGTCAACTGATCTAATTTGCACATCTTTTACATTTTTCAAAAGAACAGGTGCAAAGTTTAAAATAGACCTAACCCCACAGTTAATAAGTTGATCAGCAACACCTTGTGCATATTCACCTGGAGTCGCAATTATTCCAATAGCTACGTTGTATTTTTTGCAGTATTCTTCCATTTTATTTAGTGGAGTTACTACTAACCCAGCTACTTGACTATTAATTTTTTTTGGATCATCGTCAAAAAGACCAACTACTCCGAATCCTTTATCTTTAAACCCACCGTAATGAGCCAAGGCTGATCCTAGATTTCCAACACCTACAATCACAGCACTCCATCCTTCAACTAGTCCTAGTTCAAGTTGCAGTTGATTTCTGAGTGTCTTTATATCATATCCAACACCGCGAGTACCTAAAGTTCCTAGATACGAAAGATCTCGTCTTACTTGAGCATCATTTACCTTAGCTAAACTAGCAAGATTTTTTGAAGAAATACCAATTGAGTCACTATCTATTTGGTCAAGACACTGTAAATAAAGCGGTAGTCTTTTTACAGTTGCAGGTGGTATTTTTTTATTTTCTTTCACTAATGCACAATCTAATGGTAATCAGGAATTATACGTAATTTTATACAACATTTATTAGAGGTTTGTAGTTTCTTATTACTAATTAATCATTGTATGTTGTTAATTAATGCAAGATATAAGCAAAAAATATGACGTTTTAATTGTTGGGGCGGGTCCTGCAGGATCTAATGCAGCTATTTCATATAAAGAATTAAATCCAAATTTACGTGTCGGATTAATAGATAAAGCAATATTTCCAAGGGATAAGTCTTGTGGGGATGCTATTGGCCCAGGGGTAATTAGTGCTTTAAAAAGGTTTAACAATGAACATATTTTAAATGATGAACCACAAGTAGTTTCAACAACTTTATATGGTCCAGATAATATTGGAATTCAAAATTATATTCCAGAAGTTAAAAATAAAGAAGATTCTATAGTCTACGTTATTCCCAGATTAGATTTGGACAATCGAATTTTAGACTTAGCAAAAGATTCCGATGTAGATGTAATTGAAGGATTGAATTTTGTAAGTTTCGAAGAAGACATTAACAAAACCATACTCGTAAAGTTTAAAAATGAAGATGAAGAATTTATTTATTCAACAAAATTATTAATTGGTGCAGATGGTGCCAACTCAAGAATTAGAAAGCAACTAAATTTAAAACCTAATTCTGATTGGCATAGAGCCATTGCTATTAGAGCCTACATTGATAGTCCAAACTATATTGAAATTTTTAAGGAAAGAACTCTTATGTTTGAAATTAATGTATCTGCTGAAAAAGGTTATGCCTGGGCTTTCCCAAGTAAAGGCAGTTTGTTAAATATTGGAATTGGTGTGCCCGTAAGTATTTTCAAAAAAGATAAGCTAAATATTAATAAACTTTTGGAAGATTTTATAGACCAGCTAGAGAGCAGGGGGGTAATTGTTGAAAATGTAAGAAAACAAAAATCATATATGTTGCCTTTCGCTTCATCTAGGCCAAAACTTATTAAAAATATTAATGTTGCTTTAATTGGGGATGCTAGTTCAATGATAAACCCAATGAGTGGAGAGGGGATATTTTACGGAATGGAAGCGGGATACCTTATTGCAAAAAACACCAATAACTTAATTAATTCAGATAAATTGGCGTCAGGTATTTTAAAATATGAAAAAGAATTTTCAAGAAGATTTAGAAAGCATTATTTAAGCTGTGCTTTAGCAAGGTTAATTTTACAGAGTCCTTTTATGACCAAGAGACTATTAAAAGTTGCAGCAAACGATCAAGATACAATAGATTTCGTAGTTGAGTTATTATTTGATGAAGCTTATTTGACCCTTATTGAAGTATTCAAAATTACGTATAAATTTCTAATTCCGACACGGCTATTAGCCTTTACTTCAAAAAAGTAGAAGTCAAAAGAATTTAACACAACTTTGATAGTAGAATAAGCTTACAGTTTGTGAAAAATTTCACAAGTATGGAGGGAACATGGACAGCTGGTTACCTATTTTGGTGATGCTAATTGTAGCTATTGGCTTTGCTTTAGTGTCTTTGGGTGTTACTTATCTTATTTCTCCAAAAAAAGCTACACCCGAAAAGTTAGCACCTTATGAATGTGGAATATTTCCCGAAGTAGAACCATCACAAAGATTTCCTGTGAAATTTTATATGGTTGCGATGCTTTATATAGTTTTTGATATTGAAATAATTTTCCTTTTTGCTTGGGCAACAAGGTTTAGTGACCTTGGTTGGTACGGCATAGCTGCAATTTCAATATTTACATTTTTTGTATTAGAAACTTTATATTACGTCTGGAAAAAAGGCGTCCTTGATTGGAACATTCCAAGGCGTGAGCGTTATTTTAAACAAGAACTTCAACAAGAGGTGGCATAATGTATACACCAGATAATATTTTTACAACCACTATTGATAAAGCTGTAAGGTGGTCTAGAACTCAATCAATGTGGCCTGTAACTTTTGGATTAGCTTGCTGTGCTATTGAAATGATGGCAGCGGGCAGTGCTAAATATGATTTAGCAAGATATGGTATGGAAGTATTTAGAGCATCACCCAGACAAGCCGATTTAATGATTGTTGCAGGTAGGGTATCTCAAAAAATGGCTCCAGTATTAAGGCAAGTTTATGACCAAATGGCTGATCCAAAATGGGTAATAGCAATGGGAGCCTGCTCTTCTACTGGTGGAATGTTTAACAATTATGCTTTAGTCCAAGGTGTTGATCATATTGTACCTGTTGATATCTATGTACCTGGATGTCCACCAGGACCCCAATCTTTAATGCATGGAATTTTGACACTTCATGACAAGATAATGGCTGGAGAGATAAATAGATGAACGCAGAAGTGTTGGAAACAAATTTAGACGATTACAAAACATTAGTCGAGTCATTAAAATCCGATGGCTATGAACTAATGGTAGATCTCACTGTAGTCGACTGGTTTAGAAAAAAAGAACCAAGATTTGAAATAATAGTACAGTTTCTATCCACAATCTACAATTCACGAAAAACTATAAAAGTTTTTGTTAAAGATGAAGATTTAACAATCCCATCAATAACAGCCATATACCCAAGTGCAAATTTTTACGAAAGAGAAGCTTACGATATGTTTGGTATTATTTTTTCTGACCATCCAGACTTAACAAGAATTTTAATGCCTGACGATTGGCAGGGGCACCCTTTAAGAAAAAATTATGGTTCAGGAAGAATCCCTGTTCAATTTAAGAATGCACCGAAGGTTGATTAATTGAAAAGTAAAAACACAAAAAAAACTGGATTTGACAAATTTAAGAATATATTAGATTTCTGGGCTACTAATTCTGAAGAAGGTGGTTGGAATATTTCTTCAACAGACGAAGGTTCTCAAAAAATGCTTGAAGATGAAAGTGATCAGCAAGTTAAAATTCAAATGGGGTCAGATGTAGTGGACGATTTCATTATTGATGAAGATACTTCTGATGATGAAAGAATGATTGTCAACATGGGCCCTCAGCATCCTTCTACCCACGGTGTTCTTAGACTTCAAGCAGAGCTTGAAGGAGAGGTCGTAAGGCGAGTTAAACCAATAATTGGATACCTTCACACTGGAATGGAAAAAACTGGCGAAGAATTAAATTACTTTCAAGGGCCTACAAATACAACAAGAATGGATTACCTGTCTCCACTTTTTAATGAATTGGTTTTCTCACTTACTACTGAAAAATTAATTGGAATAGAAGTACCTGAAAGAGCAAAAACAATAAGAATTTTAATGACTGAGTTAAACCGAATTTCCTCACACTTGGTCGCCTTAGCCACAGGTGGAATGGACATTGGTGCACTCTCAATGATGATATTTGGTTTTCGAGAAAGAGAGTTAATTTTAAATTTCTTTGAAAAAACAACTGGCTTGAGAATGAACCACAATTACATACGCCCGGGAGGCGTTGCTGCAGATTTACCAGATGGATGGCAAAAAGATGTTAAAGAAATTTTAAAAATAATACCACAAAAACTCAAAGATTATGATGACATGTTGCTAGACAACCCAATATGGAAAGGCAGACTACAAAATGTAGGAATATTAACTACAGAAGAATGCTTAGCTTATGGCGTTACTGGGCCAAGCTTAAGAGCCTCAGGTTACGAATGGGACTTGAGAAAATCACAACCCTACTCTGGTATCGAAAATTATGATTTTGAAATTCCTATTTTGAACGAAGGAGATGTTTTTGCAAGATGGAGAGTTAAAGTTTTAGAAATTTTTGAAAGTTTAAAAATTGTTGAACAAGCTATGGAAAAAATGCCAAAAGGGCCATATAAAGTTCAAGACAAAAAAATTACTCCTCCTCCAAGAAAAAGAATAGATGAATCTATGGAGGCACTAATCCATCATTTTAAAATTTATACAGAAGGTTTTAAAGTACCTGAAGGAGATGCGTATGTAGCTATAGAATCTCCAAGGGGGGAGCTTGGGTGTTATATCGTATCCGATGGTTCTTCCAAGCCATACAGAATGCATGTAAGAGGACCTTCATTTTGCAACTTACAGGCTTTACCTGTAATTATGACAGATAGTCCTATAGCTGATGCAGTTGCTGCAATTGCCTCTTTAGATCCTGTTATTGGGGATGTTGACAGATGAGTTGGGATGAGAAGATGATAAAGCAGGCTAAAAAAATAGTTAAACTTTACCCTCAAAAAAGATCTGCACTCGGACCCTTACTGCATTTAGCACAGAGTAAAGATGGTTATATTTCTGATGATTCGATATCTGCTATTAGTGAATTAGTTGGAATTACAGAAGTGCAAGTTAAGTCAGTTTCTACTTTCTACTCAATGTATAAACAAGACCCAACGGGTAAATATTTATTGAGTGTCTGTAAGTCTATCTCATGTGAAATTAACAACTCTACTTCGATTATCAATGTTGTTAAAGATTTTACTGGTCTTAATAATAATGAAACAGATGAAGAAGGACTGTTTACCTTTGAAGCGGTAGAGTGTATAGGAGCTTGTGGTGGAGCACCTGCGATACAAGTAAATTACGAAACAATAGAAGGACTATCTACAGAAAATACTTTGAATTTGTGTGAATGGTTGAAAAATGAATCACCAGATTTAATTGTGGCAGATGAATTACAAAATAAATTTGGTGGTACTAAATCATTTGATTGGGCTATTGCAGACAATTCAGGAACTACAGGATCAGTTCCAGGTTTTCAAACCTTAAATACTACAAAGGATAAAAATTGAAAGAAACAATACTTCTTACAAAACACATGCGAGACAATCCAAGTGACAGCCATTTAATTGAATCTTATGAAAATAATAACGGATACAATACCGCCAAAAAAACTTTAAATGACAGTTCTCCAGAGAAAGTCTTAGAAGAAATTAAAGCTTCAAACATTAGAGGGAGAGGCGGTGCAGGGTTTCCTACTGGAGTTAAATGGGGCTTCCTAGCAGAGAACGAGGAAAGATATTTAGTAATTAATGCAGACGAATCTGAACCAGGAACATTTAAAGACAGAATCTTATTAGAGCGAGACCCGCATCAATTAATTGAAGGAATTATTATCACATGTTTTGCCGCAAATATCAAAAATGCTTTTATTTACATAAGAGGAGAATACGCTAAGCCAGCGAGAAGAGTCCAAAATGCTGTCGAGCAGGCTTATCAACGTGGTTACTTAGGAAAAAATATATTCGGTTCTGAGATGGATTTGGATTTAGTTGTTCATCTGGGAGCTGGCGCTTATATTTGTGGTGAGGAAACTGCTTTATTAAATTCACTTGAAGGAAGAAGAGGTGAGCCAAGATTAAAACCTCCTTATTTTCCAGCAGTTAAAGGTCTTTATATGAAACCAACACTTGTAAACAATGTTGAAACGATTTCATCTGTACCTTGGATAGTTGAGAATACAGGTGAAGAATATAACAAATTAGGAGTAGAAGGTTCAACAGGCACTAGGATTTTTAGTTTATCTGGGCATGTTAACTCACCTGGAAATTATGAAATTGAAATGGGCAGCACATTCGGTGATTTTGTCGAGACTCTAGGTGGAGGAATTCGAAATAACAAAAAAGTAAAAGCATACATACCAGGTGGAGCATCAGCACCATGGTTTAGGGGAGATCAACTCAATATAAAAATGACTATTGATGATGTAGCTAGCAATAATTCAATGCTTGGTTCTGGAGCTGTTGTAATGATGGATGAAGATACCAATTTAGTAAACGCAGCTAAAAGTATTGTCAGTTTCTTTGCTCATGAATCCTGTGGTCAGTGCACCCCCTGTAGAGAAGGAACCACTTGGTTAGAAATGATTTTAGACAGAGTTGCTTCTGGTCGAGGTAGAACATCAGACCTTGAGTTGCTATTAGATATCTGTGACAATATTTCTCCAGGACTTTCATGGCCACCAAAAATGACAACAATATGTCCTCTTGGACCGTCAGCAGTTTCACCCATCACATCTTTAATGAAAGATTTTAAGGAAGAGGTTGAATCTATGATTCCAACAAAAGTTCTATTATGACCGACAGTGTGAAAATTAATGTAAATGGTTTACAAATTGAATCTAAGCCAAACAAGCTTTTAATTGAGGCTTGTGAAGATTCGGGAATCCATATACCAAGATTTTGTTGGCATAAAAGACTTGACCCAGTGGGAATGTGTAGGATGTGTCTTGTTGAAGTAGAAACCCCAAGAGGCAAGATGCTTGTACCTTCTTGTACTACAGAAGTATCTGATGAAATGGTCGTAGATACTGAATCTGAAATCGTTAAAAAAGCACAGGAGGGAGTTTTAGAATTCCTACTTATAAACCACCCTTTAGACTGCCCAATATGTGATAAAGCTGGTGAATGCCCACTTCAAGATCAGACTATGGCATATGGTCCTGGAGAGAGTAGATTTGTTGAAGAAAAACGACATTTTGAAAAACCAATACCTATTTCAGAAATAATTCTTCTAGATAGAGAAAGGTGCATATTGTGCGCGCGTTGTACTAGGTTTTCTGACGAAATTTCAGGTGATCCATTAATTGAATTTATTCAAAGAGGTAACAAAACAGAGGTAAACACATTTCCAAATGAGCCTTTTAAATCATATTTTTCCGGTAATACAGTACAAATCTGTCCCGTGGGTGCTTTAACTTCCACTTCTTACAGATTTAAGGCTAGACCTTGGGATTTAAAATCTACTAGATCAACTTGTAATGGGTGCTCAATGGGTTGCTCAATTGAATTAAACTCTTCACAAAATAAAATGTTAAGAATTTTAGGCGTAGACAATGATCACACAAACCAAGGTTGGTTGTGTGATAGGGGAAGGTATAATTTTGAATATTTAAATTCTGATCAAAGAATTAAAGCACCTTTGAAAAAGACTGAGAGTGGTTATGAAGAAACTCAATTACAAGATGTTTACAGTGACTTGAGCAAAATAATTAAAGATAGAGGTAATAAAATAACTTTTCTTCTTGGTAGTAATTTAACTAATGAAGAATTTACTTCTTTTAATGAGTTCTCAAATAAATTAGGTAATAATAACGACTCAATATACCTAAATGAAGATATATTTTTTAAAGGATTTTTTAATGAAGATATTGAAAATGCAAAAATTGAAGATCTTAATAAATCAGATACGATAATAATTTGGGCTGAGGATTTAAAAGAGACCCTGCCTGTTTTGTACCTAAGGGTAAGGCAAGCAGTGAAAAATGGGGTAAAGTTAGTTGTCTTTGGCCATACTAATTCAACACTACTTGATATTTCGGATGTTTATTTTGGTGGTGAAACAGTATCAAATAATTTTGAGATAATTAAAGATATCTCAGAGCTTAAGCAGATCAAAAAATACATAAAAGACAAAAATGTAACAGCAATATTAGGAAAGTCGAGTCCCAATCAGTCGGACCAAAGCATAGAAAAATTATTCACATATCTAAAAGACAACAGTAATTTGAAATTGTTAAATGCATTTAACGGTGGTAATAGTTTTGGTGCCTTTCAGACTCTTGGCAGCATAAAGGGGAATAAAGAATTTTCTTCTCAAATCTCAAATGAAACAACAGACTTACTTTTTGTTGTTGGCGCTGACCCAATAGGTAAATCAATATTCTCATCAGAAATAAAAAATATCATAGATGAAATACCTACAGTTGTATCCCTTGATTTATTCATGCACGAAACTTCTGAGATAGCCGATTATATTGTTCCAACCAGTTCAACTCTTGGTGAAAAGGAAGGTACTTTTACAAATATAGAATTCAGAACTTCAAGAATTGACAAATTAATTCCCTCCCCTGGACAGGCATTAACCGACTGGGAATTTATTACGGGTTTGTCTAACTTCTGTGAATTTGAAGATATGTCTGAAAGCTTGTCAGGATTAAACAAAAAATCTTTTGTTAACTTTGATATAGACAGTGCACCGACGTTTGACAATTTAGACAAACCAAGAAACCAAGACGGAATGATTAATACAGTAGTGCCAAATATCACTACAACAGATGAAATTATTGAGTTTTCAGATTCTTTTCTTGTCAGTAAAAAGCTTTATGGAGATAAGGTAACTGAAAGACACTCAAAAAGCATTTCTCTTCTTGGTTCTTCACAATTTATTGAAGGAAGTGAATCAACTTTTGAAAAGTATAAGTTAAATTCAGGAAAGTGTGTTTTGGTACAAGAAAATATAGAAATTACTGTTAATTATAAAATTAATCCAAGCTTGCCTGATGGTCTTATATTTTTCCCCAAGAATAGAAGAAATATGAACAAATTGGACTTCACGAAAAAAATTCAAATACTGCCTAGTCATTCTATGGAAGTACTAAATGTCAACTGAATTAATTACTGCATTAATAAAAGCGAGTTTAGTTCTTGGAGTGCTTTTAACAAATACAATATTCCTAATATGGTTTGAAAGGAAGTTAGTAGCAGGCATGCAATCGCGTGTTGGACCAGATAGGGCTGGACCTTTTGGAATATTACAAACTGTGGCAGATGCTATTAAACTAATGCTCAAAGAACAAATTTTACCTCTGCAAGCTGATAGAGCCATGTATCTTCTTGCACCAATTGTTGCTTTAGTACCATCTTTTTTAATTTTCATGATTATTCCTCTTGGGCCAAATTTAAACATCGAATTTGGAGGAGAAAATTATATTGTTCAATTTGTTGGTGCAGATTTAAATGTTGGTGTTTTATATTTCCTAGCACTTTCATCTATTGCGGTTTATAGCGTTGTTTTAGCAGGTTGGTCCTCAGGTTCAAAATATCCCTTATTAGGTGGCGTAAGAGCTTCTGCTCAAATGATTTCATACGAAGCAGCTATGGGACTAGCATTAGTCCCGGTAATTTTATATTCAGGATCATTATCACTAGTTGATATTGTTGACAGTCAGTCTGGAAATTTATCCAGCTCTATACCTATATTAAATTCAATTGTTTCCTTCATTCCTAAGTGGAACGTATTTCCACAATTTGTGGCTTTTGGTATATTTTTTATTGCAGCGGTAGCAGAGGTAAATAGAGCACCCTTTGACCTAGTTGAAGCTGAACAAGAGCTAGTTGGTGGTTTCCATACTGAATATTCTGGGTTCAGGTTTGCTATGTTCTTTTTAGCTGAATATATAAATATGTTTAACATGTGTGCAATAACTGCAACATTTTTTCTAGGTGGATGGCTGGGGCCTACATTTGAAAATTTTCTTCCTCCATTTTTGTCTGCGATCATGCCGATAATCTGGTTAGGTGTAAAAACCTTTAGCCTTCTTTTTATTTTTGTATGGATAAGAGCTACACTTCCAAGGCTTAGATACGATCAGCTAATGGAACTGGGGTGGAAAAGATTGATTCCTGCTTCTTTAATTTGGATGATTTTATCTGCAGTTGTTCTTGGATTGAGAGAGTTTGGATTGCCATGGAGCTAAATTATGAGTGAAAGCTTTGGTTTAATTAAAGGTTTAAAAGTTACTTTTAAAGAACTTTTTAGAAAATCTGTAACAGATAAGTATCCAAAAGAATTTAGAGAGAAGCCACAACGGTTTCACGGTCGTCATGTTTTAAATAAATATGAAGATGGTATGGAAAAATGCATTGGATGCGAACTTTGTGCTGGAGTTTGTCCTGCCCAATGTATTTATGTTAGGGGTGAAGATAACCCAGAAGATAATCCAGTAAGTCCGGGCGAAAGATACGGATTTATATATGAGATTAACATGCTTAGGTGTATCTATTGTGCCCTTTGTGTAGAAGCATGTCCAACTGAAGCAATAACGATGACTTCATTATTTGAAATGAGTGTAGATAATAGATCCGAAGCAATTTTTGATAAGTCCGTATTAGTTGTAAACGATGATGGTACACCTAATACACATGAGGAACAGACAAAACTTACAAATATTAATGATTTACATACTTCCGATGGGTGGATGAGAGCTACTTCTCCAAACGGAAACCCAAATTTTGAAAATATTGTGAATTGGTCAGGGTCGCTAGGTGTTGGAAAAAAAGATCCAGAAAAAGGTCAAACCCTGGAGGAAGAGTAGTTTGTTTGAGCTCTTAATTTTCTTCCTTCCTGCTTCTATATTGATTGTTGGAGCACTTATAGTTGTATTTGCAAAAAATCCTGTTCATAATGCCATGGGTCTAGTAATGACATTAATTTCTCTTGCAATAATTTATATAACTTTAAATGCAACTTTCGTTGCAATGGTCCAGATGTTAGTTTATGCAGGTGCAGTTATGACACTATTTCTTTTTGTCATAATGATGATCGGTGTGGACAAAAAAGAACAAACTTCCGATTCAATTAAAGGTCAAACTTTTCTGGTAGGTGGTGTTTTCTTAATTTTGATGTCTCTATTAGTTTATGTAGCAGTAAATTCAGGATTTAGTTGGAACCTCTGGTTTCCAGCTGTTGAATATGTTGTTGAAGGAACACCACAGTTAATTGCAGGAACACTATTTACTACCTGGATTTTCCCCTTCGAAATTATATCAATTTTGTTGATTGTAGCTACTGCTGCAGCGATAGCCCTAGCTTATGATTCAAAAATAAGGAATAAAGATGCTTGAGGTCACTACAGATTGGTATTTATCACTAGCTGCAATTCTTTTTTCAATTGGATTTTTCGGGATGATGATTAGAAAAAATGCATTAATAATGTTTATGTGCATCGAGTTAATGTTAAATGCAGTAAATTTAACTTTTATTGCTGCATCAAGACACTTTGGTCAAATTGATGGACAAATTGCAGTATTTTTTGTTCTAGTTGTAGCTGCTGCTGAAGTTGTAGTCGGTTTAGCAATAATTGTTTCAATATTTAGAAAACAATCCTCAGCTTCAGTCGATGTACTAAATGTATCAAGAGGATAGTTTTGGATTTTTTATTTGTAGTTCCAATATTTCTCCCACTTCTAACTGCTATTTTTTTATTCTTAAATAGAAAAATATTTAATGAGTTAGTTACAAACTTTTTCACAATCAACAGTGCGCTTTTATCATTTGCAATTTCGCTGTTTGTTTTTGTTACTTTTGCACTTGATAAATTTAAACCGATAAGCATAAATCTTTATCAATGGACTAAAACACCAGATATTACAATAGGTTTTACTCTTGATGGCCTATCGGGTGTTATGTTGCTTTTAGTAACAGGACTATCACTTATAATTCAACTTTTTTCAACTTCATATATGGAACAAGATGAAAAATATAGTAATTATTTTGTGTATTTTAACTTCTTTGTATTCTCCATGTTGCTTTTGGTTATGTCATCAAACTTTTTAGTTATGTTTTTTGGATGGGAATTAGTTGGTCTAAGTTCATACTTATTAATATCATTTTGGTCTCAAAAACCAGCTGCTGCTAAAGCAGGTAATAAAGCTTTTGTTATAAATAGAATTGGAGATTTTGGATTTTTGATTGGACTGATGATTATTTTAAATACTTTCAACACCTTTGATTTCTACGCAGTTATACAGGGCACAACCAATGTAAGTGAAAATACTATTACAACTATTTCTTTATTTTTACTATTAGGAGCTTTTGGAAAGTCTGCTCAATTTCCTTTATTTAGCTGGTTACCTGATGCAATGGAAGGACCCACTCCAGCAAGTGCTTTAATCCATGCAGCGACAATGGTTACTGCTGGAGTTTTTATGCTTGTTCGAATCTCTCCTATGCTTCAACATTCTGTAACTGCGAGTATTGTAATTATATCTTTCGGATTACTCACTGCACTAATAGCAGCATTTTCAGCTATGAATCAATATGATATTAAGAAAGTATTAGCCTACTCAACTATCTCACAACTTGGCTTTATGTTTATCGCAATAGGAGCAGGTGCATACGTTGCAGCAATTTTTCACTTAGTAACACATGCCTTTTTTAAAGCGCTCCTATTCCTTGGGGCTGGTGCAGTAATTCATTCAATGCATCATGAACAAGACATGAGAAAAATGGGTGGATTAAGAAAGAGAATGCCCATTACAGCTGGAATGATGGGCATCGGGACTTTAGCTATTTCTGGAATCCCTCCCTTGGCTGGTTTTTGGTCAAAAGACGAAATACTTGCATCCGTGTTTGCTAAAGCAGGTATGGCAAACGAATTGGTATTTTCTATAATGTATTATTTATTTTGGGCTCTAACACTTGGTGCAGCTT
>VMHT01102030.1_pt1 | contig 41910 bp, 31 predicted proteins | sample 4693611 | NCBI WGS metagenome assembly VMHT01 (sample SAMN12280063, study PRJNA550983) | marine metagenome | isolation source: seawater sampled from same location over 5 years 0.02-0.2 micron viral filtrate | place: USA: collected off the coast of southern California halfway between the port... ...
ACGGCGGAGCCTGTAGCGCCTATCGCCGTACCTTTAAAAACAGAACCATCCTCTAACACCAAAAGGGCAGAATTAGCCAAGTCAACCTCCAGATTAAGGATAACTATGTGTTTGTGCAGTTTTCTGCACAAACCCCACAAAAAACGGGAGTTATTGATAACAATACATCCCGTTTTACGATCTTTGCAGCTAATAAAACCGCACTCTTGAGCCGTTTTACCGGCCTCAGAATACGAAATTCTGGCAAATTCCGGCGAGTATACATCACTGACCGAAAATGGCAAATTTATTTGTAATAATTTACTAAAATAACGCTTTTACCACCTTTTTTGCGCAGAACCACCGAAAGTACGGCTTATTGCTCATTTAAAGTGCAACTTTAGTTTAACACTTTGATAACGCCTTGGAGTTTGCGTGCTTTTAAGCCATAGCAAGCAAACATCCAAAAACGCCTATAGCTTTAAATCAAGTACATCAACCATGGAGTATAGACCAGGTTCTTTTCCATACAACCACTTTGCTGCATGCACTGCACCTTTCGCAAAAGTAAGTCGACTTGATGCCTTGTGCGTAATCTCCAGGCGCTCACCAATATCTGCAAATAAGGCTGTGTGTTCACCGACAATGTCTCCGGCTCGAATTGTTGCGAAGCCAATAGTACCTTGGTCGCGTTCAGGCTCTTTTCCTTCTCTGCCGTATACAGCGCAGGTTTTTAAATCGCGGCCCAATTCGTCAGCAATGGCTTCACCAATGGCCATGGCTGTACCAGAAGGCGCGTCTTGTTTAAATCTGTGATGTGCTTCTGTTATTTCGATGTCAGCCGTTTCACCCAGCACACTTGCAGCTTGTCGAACTAGGGAAAGCATTAAATTTACGCCCACACTGTAATTAGCCGCAAATACGATAGGTATATGCTTTGCTGCTTCGTCGAGTGCCGCCAACTGTGAATCGTTTAATCCAGTAGTTCCAATAACAACAGGCATTTTATTTTTAACGCACCACATAAGATTACTTTCAATAACCGAAGGCAGGGTGAAATCGATCATTACATCTGCATCATTACCACTTAAATCTGATAGCGCAGTGCAATCAACGTCTTTTTTGCCAATGCCCGCAAGTTCACCTACATTTAGTCCAACCCAAGGTGAATCATCGCGTACCGTTGCCACGCTAAGTTGTGCATCGTCACTTAAATCTAGCGCTTCAACTAAAACCCGTCCCATACGCCCGTTAGCGCCAAATAATCCTACTTTCATTTTTTCGTTTTACACTTTTTTAAACCTTCAACTGTGAGGCATTTTGCCAAATGCCGTCACTATTGCAATGTGAGATTCATATTAAATAGGCATAACAAGGAATCGGTAAGATTTAACTACTACCAATCTGCATAGTTCTTTGCCAAAACTTCAAGCTCGGATGTAAAAAAATTCAGTACACGATGCTTAGGACATGTTGAGCTTTACTGCGCATTTTTGATGCAAAGATCAACATGTCCTAATTGCAACACTAAGACAAGCAGAGGTTTTCTGCCGTTGGGCCTACTTGTTTTATAGAGTAAGTTAAGCGACGCTATGTCAATGAACAGATGACCGAGTACTTATTCATCACCGCTGAACGGCAAGTGTGGATAAGTCAGATTACAACCCAACTAAATTTACTATGCAAAAAACTCTTATATGGGATATTCCCACCCGGCTTTTTCACTGGCTTATTGTAGCGAGCCTTTTAGCGCAATATGCAACAGTAGAATGGCTTGAAAACAAGGTGCAATGGCACTTTTACATTGGGTACTTCACCTTATTCCTATCGTTTTCCGCATAATCTGGGGATTTGTTGGTACGCAACACGCCAAGTTCAGTAGCTTTATTACTGGTCCCAGAAAGGTTTTCAATTATATAAAAACCTTATTTAATAGGCAGTCCGAACCCGCTATTGGCCACAACCCTTTAGGCGGATGGTTTGTCGTCGTTATGCTAGTGTTGCTTGCCATACAAGCGGTATCGGGATTGTTCATGACCGATGATATTTTCTTAGACGGTCCCTATCGCCAGTTAGCCGGAGAAGAAACACTAGCGCTAATGAACACTCTGCATCACCTTGCCTTTGATGTGTTACTTTACGTTATCGCACTTCATATAGGCGCGGTAATATTTTACAGCGTGTATAAGAAGCAAAAATTGGTTCCTGCCATGGTGCATGGCAATAAGGAGTCAGCAACAGCAGGTATTACTGACTCGCGAATTCTACGTGCTTTTGTTGTGGCGCTCATCGCCGCAGCAGCTGTATATGTGGCTATTGAAGTATACCCGCCAGCTCCACAGGCAGATGAATATTACTACTAGCTAAACAGCCGTGGGCTTGTTGACCAAGCCCTTCTCTCGCATGAGCGTCTCAATCTCACTTACGCTTGACGGCTCATCGATGGTTGAGGGTACGGCAACAGATTCATTGGCTGCAATTTGACGCAGAAGTTTGCGGAGTATTTTACCTGATCGGGTTTTAGGTAAACGATTGACGACGATGGCTCGTTTAAAGCACGCCACTGGCCCGATTTTATCGCGAACCCGTTGAACCAAATCTTGCTCAAGTGCCTGTTCATCAATGGTAACGCCGTCTTTTAGCAATACCAATCCAACTGGCAATTGCCCTTTCAGCGCATCATGGATGCCTATTACACTACATTCAGCAATGGCAGGATGTCCTGCAAGCACTTCTTCCATTTCACCCGTGGATAACCGATGCCCGGCAACGTTTATGACATCGTCGGTGCGACCCATAATAAATACGTAGCCATCTTCATCTACGTACCCGTTATCTCCGGTACTGTAATACCCTTCAAATTCTCGTAAATAGCCATCAACAAACCGTTGATGGTCTTGCCAAATCGTTGTCAAACAACCTGGGGGAAGCGGTAACTTGATAGCAATAGCGCCTTTTTCACCGGTTATTTGCTGTTCATCAGCACCTTGCAACACCTTTACGTTAAATCCAGGTGTAGGCACGCTTGATGAACCGGGTTTCGTAGCCATTGGCTCAAGCCCCATCGGGTTTGAACAAATTGGCCAGCCAGTTTCGGTTTGCCACCAATGGTCGATAACAGGAACACCTACTTTCTCGCTCGCCCAGAAATATGTCGGCGGATCTAGACGTTCACCCGCCATAAATAAGGTACGCAAGCTCGACGTATTGTATTTAGATAAAAACTCAGCATCAGGGTCCGCTTTTCGTATTGCTCTAAATGCTGTTGGAGCTGCAAAAAGCACATTCACTTTGTGAGACTCTATCATACGCCAAAATGCACCGGCATCAGGAGTGCCAATGGGCTTTCCTTCGAACAGTACCGTCGTTGCGCCTTTTATGAGTGGGCCATAGACAATATATGAATGACCGACCACCCAACCAACATCCGATGCAGCCCAAAAAATATCGTCCTCACTAATACCGTAAATCGCGCCCATTGAATAATGAAGAGCAACCGCGTGCCCGCCATTATCTCGAACGACCCCCTTGGGTTTACCCGTTGTACCTGAAGTATAAAGAACATAAAGCGGATCAGCTGCATCGACGGGAACAGGAGAAGCTGGCACGCTAGCTTCAACCAGAGAGAGCCAATCGTGGTCAGTTGCTTCATTTAACTCAGCAATTAGCTGAGCGCGTTGAAACAACACGCATGCCTGTGGTTTGTGCTCTGCTAATGATATTGCCTCATCAACGAGAGGTTTGTAAGGTAGAATTTTACTGCCCTCAATGCCACATGACGCAGTAACAATAACTACCGGTTTTGCGTCATCTATTCGTACTGCTAACTCATTTGCGGCAAAGCCACCAAACACCACAGAATGCACAGCCCCCAAACGAGCGCAAGCAAGCATCGCGATAACTGCTTGCGGGATCATGGGCATGTAGATAATCACGCGGTCGCCTTTCGTAACCCCCAAGTGGGATAAACCGCCTGCGAATTCGGCAACACGGTTTAATAGCTCTTTGTAAGTAAAGTGCTGAGTGGTTTGTGTAACAGGTGAGTCATAAATAAGCGCGGTTTTATCGCCACGACCATTCTTTACGTGATGATCAAGCGCTAAATAGCTGGTGTTAAGCTGCCCTCCCCTAAACCAGTCGAAGTAATCATTATCTGTAGGTTGGCATCCTTTTTGAGGAGGTTGAAACCACGCTAGCTTTTGTGCTTGTTCTAACCAAAACTCATCGGGGTGCTGGGTCGAGGCAATATATTCATCTTTATAAGTCATAACCATGTCCTGAGTAGGGTTTATCTTCACCCTACGATAGTTACATGACATCTACTAATAAGACTTCAGGCGTAGATCGACTAACAAATTGATTTACATAAATTTAAACTTTATCTATCCATTTGATAACGAGAGGTATCGAAGCGGTTGTTTCAACGCATACTTGAATAAGCCCTCGACTGCGTAAGGTTAACTACCTTCTTTATATTGCTTCTCACTAATTTTACTTTTCCAATCATCTACACTCATGGGTTTATCTAAGTAATATCCCTGAAATGCTCCGCAACCACATGCCTTAGCTTGATCTAATTGACCCGTTGTCTCTATTCCCTCAGCTACGGTATTTATGTGTAACGCTTTGGCCATGTTGCAAATACTTGTAACCAATAATGTTTTTTGCTGCGAGCCTTCCATCGCTTCGACAAATACCCTGTCTACTTTCAGTTCGGTAATTGGCAAATCTTGAAGATAATTTAAATTTGAGTCACCAAGGCCAAAATCGTCGATAGACAAACTAAACCCTTGTTCCGCTAATTCTCTAACGCGACGTTGAATAACGCTCACCCCTCTTATCAATGCACCTTCAGTGAGCTCTAGAGTTAAATTTTTGTGTGACACGCGCCACTTATTTACTATTGCGACAAACTTACTCACAAAATCAGCTCGCGCTAAGTGCTTTGCACTGATATTAACAGACAACTTAGTGTTAATTTTCTTTGACTGGCATTCACTAAGTAACCCGCAGGCTTCGTTACACACCCACAGCCCGAGTTCTGCAATAAAATCATTCTCTTCGGCAATAGGAATGAATTCAGAAGGGCTTACTGTACCCATATGAGGATGCTTCCACCTTAACAACACCTCTGAACTTATAACGTTCTGCGTTGCATCGTATTGAGGTTGAAGCTCAATATATAACTCGTTGTTAGAAATAGCCCTGCTCAGAGAGTGTTTAATGTAATTGTACCGCTCGATATCACTTGCATTAACATGAAAATACTCGTGCTCCGACTTAAAAGTAGAAGTATTTTTTACCTCTCTTAAAGGTTTTCTCGACAATAGTTCTTTTATCTTTTTAAACGAAAAATGCTTCGTTGGAACCGTGCAACTTATGGTTTGCGTTTCAATATTTAAGAGGCTGTTGTGCAGGGTTATTGGCGCTAGCACGTGATCGTGGATAAGAATAGCGCAATCGTGTGCAGCATTTAGAGACTGTGCTTCTTCACTAAAATATTGATGAAGATGAATATAAAAAGCGCCTCTCTCACATTTGAATATACTGGCTGAATTGCGCTTGTTAATTTCGAATATGCGAATGAAGCGACTGGCCAAAATTCTCAGAATATAGTCTATCGTTGGCTCCCCAAACGCATTTTCGTATTCTTTTATGTTACAGATAGCAACGCGCATAAACGTGGCAAATGGTTTAGATGACTTGTCGTCATGAGCTTTATCGCCAAGGTATTGCTCAAATTGGTGTAAGTTCGGAAGACCTGTCACCGTATCGGTTAAAGCGAGTTGTTTGTAATGCTCAATTTCGTGGTTTTGATTAGTGATATCGCGCACTGAGGCGATAATTAATTGTTGATTATGTACAGAGCATTTCGACAAATTAACTTCACAGGCAATACGTTTACCATTTTTATGGCGAAGACATTCGTTTACCGAGCCATTTTCGCTACACCATGCTAAACCCGCTGGTAAGTTTATGAAACAAGAAGGCGCACCGGTATTTTGCACCTTGGTTGATACTAATTTTATATCTTGCCCAATCAGCTCTTCGGGCTCAAAGCCTAATACGGAATAAACACGTTCATTTGCAGTTAAAATAGTGCCATGTTCATCTATGCTTAACACAACGCTATCCACATTATTCAATAAACTAGTCAGATAATCTGTGTAGTTATGTTGTGAATCCGATAGACGCTGTATTTCCGTTTCATCCTGCACTGCGCCATAAAGCCGGGTTAATTTAATTCCGTTAGCATTTCCTCGCTGAACCTGTAAGAACACGGTTAGTTTTATACTTTTTCTGCGACCTTGCTTGTCGTGAAATTCAAAGTGCTTTACGAACTCTCTATCTTCTTTAAGCGCTTTAAAAACGCGCTGCTTTAAGTCTCTTCTATCACTCGAGGTAAGCATATCGAGCACTTCATTAAGGCCGACGCTTTTTACACGAGGTAAGCCTAATAAGGCTTTCATCACCTCAGTCAGAGAAAGTACGCCTGTGAATCTGTCAATCTCCCACGCGCCCACTTTAGAAATTGAACTCACCTCTTCTAACAAAGCAAGCTGTTCGGATAACTTGTCTGAATAGGGATGACGCGCTAGCTCGTATTGGTAACTAAGCTCTACTTTTTGGCGCGTAATATCTATCAATGTATGTTGTAGAGGGCTCAATACACTGTGGCGTACAAAAGTGAGAACAACACCCATTACTTCATTTTGCATATCTCGCACGGTAGCAACTACTACATAGCTATCAGCATAATGTTCGAGTGAAGGGGGAAAGATAAAATCTTTGCAAGGTATTGGAGCGCTCAAAGGTGTAAGCGGGAGCATGAGCAATACATGTGAAGGAAAAACAACACTCTCGGCTTCTAATGATAGGTGGTTTACGTCGCAAGATAATACCGTTGCTCTTCCATTGCTAGGGTTTACCGAGGCAAGTAATATACACAGAGCCTCTGTTTTCGTTCGACTTTCATTGAGCAACACAGAAATGTGTTGCTGTGTTGTGCGCATGGTTGACAACATGCGTTCACTGCGTAAATCCATCTAAGCAAACCTTTTGATATCTCTTCGAATTCAGCACAAACGATAGCAGCACGACAATAAAAGGATGAAAAGTTGTGTCGTGGTTTTAAGCGCTTTACAAGTTTTGCTGTTTCAGTTGTCTACGAGCTGTTTTATATTTTTAAAAGCAGGACCTGCGAAGATTGGGTACCTAAACGCGTACCTTCAGTCGAAGAAAATTATCGCCAAGCCTGAGTGTTTAACATAGTCAAGAATTGTACAAATTTCCAGCAAAAATCCGTTAAAACGTTTCGAACCCGTGGAAAGTTCTTATTATTACGAATTAACTATTTGAAATCCGGGATAGTACTTGCGAGCTCTTTTATCTGAACAGGATCTAACACTACTGAGCTTAGCGCGCTAGAAACAGTTTGCGTGGGAAGGGCTGTATTCTTGCTAAAAAATTCACGGTCACGCAACTTGAATTTACGCGTTATTGTCGGATACAAGTAATTTTCTGTCAGCCAAAGGACTGCCGCTACTTCTGGACCCGCCGCCATAAGCCCCGCAGCGAAAAAGCCTACGCCAATAGCGATCCTCCCGACTGCAGATTCCGATTGCTTTTCACCAAACAACGATGACAACTGCTTCGAATAGGCACGAGCCTCAGCAGTTAAACACTCTTCTGTGCCTTGTCCAGAAAAATAGTCATCTTGAGCTTGACGGTACGCTCTCAACTGTTTGCCGACATCGCTAAACGGAGATACTAATTCCGCCCATTTTGGCCCGCTATTCATTGATATATTTTGCGGTACACGCAATCCGGGTATTGAAACGTGCTGCATTTGTAACTCTTGATCTACTTTGGATAAATCAGCAAACGCTGAGCTAAACCGTGTTTCGACCAAAATTTGCTGTTTCGACAAAGATGGCTGGCTGCCCAAGCAAACACCGAAATTGTAGTGATACGCCTCACAGGCCAGGTGCATCATAGCTAGACGCCCTTGAAGGTTATCAGCTAAGCACTCAGTGACCGCAGACTCCCAACGGGTTCGGGTAGCCTCTTTGTCGTATCGATTTGATTGGTCATACAAATCAAACACTCGTCGCCACTGGTCATGACTGACACTGCCAATTGATAAGTCTTCTGGTGTGCGTTCAGCCAACCGCATGATCATTTGATCAAAGCCATGACTGATGTGTTTTTCTGGCCAAGGTATAAAATTATCCGTTTCTTCTAACAGTGGCTGCCACTTACGTAATTCTCGCTTCAAACTTGGCCATTCGGCAGAATTTTTCAAAACGTTGAAACTGGCAACACCTTGATCCGCCATTTTCTCTGGTAAGGAGACTAAATCGGCGTTCCGCGATAAGATCCTTACAAAACCTTGCTCAATTAGTGACGTGAGCGGAGAACAACTGGGGTTTAGAATAGCTTGCCTTGCCGCACTATTATTAAATAAATACCCATCATTGATAAGTATCTTCTCTCCTAATATAGCCTTCCTCACTAGCAATTGATTAAAGTAGTTTATATCAGCGTCGAATTGCCAAGGAAAACGCTCTACAACATCGTCCAGTGTACCTACATACGTTAGCGAGGGTCGCATCTTATCTCCATATTAAAAATCTGTTGTTAAGCACTTACGAATATACCACAGCGTATGGGTCTTAACGATGTACTCTCGTAGACACGTTCTACAAGGCTATAATGAAGTCAATTTCTGAGGTGGCTAAGTGTGGGGCGATGCCTGATGCTTATTACCTACAAAGCCCTGGACGAAAAAGTACACTACTGTTTGAGGAAGGTTGCGAGTCTGCGCTTCAGCGCCACTCTCAATTTATCTGTATGATTGAATTATAAAATACTAATTAACACATCGAAGTATTAATCGAGGTTTTGGGTCAGTAAAATGCAATAGGCACATTCTTACTGACCCGATATTAGAGCGCTTTCACGTGTTGAAAAACAAGCTTGGGCTAGTCCTTCTTATAGTCGTCATGGCATGATTTACAGCTTGCACCAATTTTACCGATTGCATCTCGATACGCGCTTTCATCACCCGCTTCAACAGCTGCTTGAAGCCCTTGCGCTGCCGTTTTAAGCGCCATCACTTTCTTTTCTACATCTGAGAAATTTTCCCAAATTTCATCTTTTGCGCCAGTTTCAACGTCATACTTACGGGTATCAACTGATAAATCATCGCCCATCATGTCAGCAAGTTGCTCTAGACGTACGGCATTTGTTTACATAACGCTTTCGTCAAAAGGTAGAGCACCTTTTGCCATGCCACCTAACGGTCCCATGTTACTGCGTACTAACTGAAAAACGGCCTGGCGATATTGTGTTGCAGCTCCCGCGTGTTTTTCTGACGTTGCTTCTGTCACGTCAGCAGCTAATACCGAGCCTGATAAGATTGCGCCTGCCGTGGCAGCGCTCAGTAGCAATTTACTTGAAAATTTCATGCCTGTTCCCTTGTTAGGTAAATATTATTCATTGGTCTCAAACGGGCTTTTAAACCTTGTAATCAACAAGCTAAAAGTCCCGATACTTGGGTTATCGTGACGAATTGTCGGATGATGCGCAAGATTTTTAGCGGTAAAAGTAAGTAAAGAAAAGACTAACTCCCCCTTTCCTTCTTAAAGTGAGCACTTTCTATTACAAATACCAATCTGCATGGATAATTGGCCACTCATAAGAGTGCGTTTAAGTGCCTTTCAAAAATAAAAAAGCCCTCAACTGAGGGCTTTCAAATAAAGTATGTACTACTAAGCAATTAGTTCGTTAAGTCGTCAAAGAACTTTTTAACGCCGTCAAAGAAGCCTTGCGCTTTCGGGCTATGCTTACTTGACGCTTTACCCATCGACTCTTCAAGCTCTTGAAGTAGTTCTTTTTGGCGAGATGATAAGTTTACTGGTGTTTCGACCACAACCTTACACATTAAGTCGCCCATGGCACCGCTTCGCACTGATTTAACACCTTTACCACGTAGACGGAACATTCGGCCAGTCTGCGTTTCAGGGCTGATTTTCAGTTTTACTTTCCCATCTAGCGTTGGCACTTCTAGCTCGCCGCCAAGGGCTGCCGTAGTGAAGCTCAACGGTACTTCACAGTACAAATTGTTGCCATCGCGCTTAAAGATATCGTGCTCACGTACGTGGACCTGAACGTATAAATCACCTGGAGGTGCACCGTTCTCTCCAGCTTCACCTTCGCCTGATAGACGAATACGATCACCGGTATCTACGCCAGCTGGAATTTTAACGTTAAGGGTCTTAGTCTTTTCTTTACGACCATGGCCATGACAGCTGTTACAAGGATCTTCAATGATCTTGCCTTTGCCCGAACACGTTGGGCAGGTTTGCTGAACAGCAAAGAAACCTTGGCGCATTTGAACTTGGCCATTGCCGTGACAGGTTGGACAGGTCTTAGGTGAAGAGCCTTTCTTCGCACCAGAGCCATCGCAGACTTCACACTCGACCAAAGTCGGAACGCGAATATCTACGCTCTTGCCACGAACCGCTTCTTCAAGCGTTAGCTCTAAGTTGTAGCGAAGGTCTGAACCTTGACGTGCGCGAGATTGACGACCTCCTCGGCCACCGCCGAAGATATCACCAAATACATCACCAAAAATATCGCCGAAATCGGCACCACCACCGAAGCCACCGCCACCACGGTTAGGATCTACTCCCGCGTGGCCATATTGGTCGTATGCTGCACGTTTCTGCGAATCTGACAGAATTTCGTAGGCTTCCTGGATTTCTTTAAATTTATCTTCCAGGCCTTTATCGCCTTGCGTACGGTCAGGGTGATATTTCATCGCCAGCTTCTTATACGCCTTTTTAATTTCGCGTTCGCCTGCGCTTTTATCTACCCCGAGTACTTCGTAGTAGTCTCGTTTCGACATATCGTTTACATATCCTACTTTTTGTCGATAAGCATTTTATGCTCATCGAATCTACATCTGACTGTTGTGAAAATAACCTGAACACACATTCAATAAAGCCAAGTCATTTACACAACAAAGGCGCAACAAGAAAGTCCTGCTGCGCCTGAACTGCTTACACGGCCCGCTAACATGCTAGGTAACGGGCCTGACACAACAGTTTACTTCTTGTCGTCGTCTTTCACTTCTTCGAATTCAGCGTCAACAACGTCATCGTCTACTTTACCAGAAGAAGCTTGCTGCTCTGCACCTTCTGCGCCACCGGCTGCAGCTTGCTGAGCTTGCGCCGCTTCCATCAGCTTGCTAGATGCTTGGATAAGCTCTTGCGTTTTCGCTTCGATGTCCGCTTTGTCTTCGCCTTTAACTGCAGTTTCAAGTGCTGAAAGTGCTTCTTCGATTGGCGCTTTGTCTTCTGCACTTAGTGCATCGCCAACTTCTTCAAGCTGTTTACGTGTGGCGTGAACCATACCGTCAGCTTGGTTACGCGCTTGAATCAGCTCTTCAAACTTCTTATCAGACTCTTTATTCGCTTCCGCGTCAGCTACCATTTTTTCTACTTCTTCATCGCTTAGGCCTGAAGAGGCTTTGATAGTGATCTTCTGCTCTTTACCTGTGTCTTTATCTTTCGCAGACACGTGTAGGATACCGTCAGCATCAAGATCGAATGTTACTTCGATTTGCGGTACACCGCGTGCTGCTGGACGAATACCTTCTAGGTTGAACTGACCAAGAGACTTGTTGCCACTTGATTGCTTACGCTCACCCTGTAGTACGTGTACTGTTACCGCAGACTGGTTGTCTTCAGCAGTTGAGAACGTTTGCGACTTCTTCGTTGGAATTGTCGTGTTCTTCTCGATAAGCACAGTCATCACGCCACCCATAGTCTCGATACCTAGAGACAGAGGTGTAACGTCTAGAAGTAGTACGTCTTTAACGTCACCTGACAGTACGCCACCTTGAATTGCTGCGCCTACTGCAACTGCTTCGTCAGGGTTTACGTCTTTACGTGGCTCTTTGCCAAAGAATTCAGTCACGTACTTCTGTACTAGCGGCATACGAGTTTGACCACCAACTAGGATGATGTCGTTGATGTCGCCTACAGAAAGATCTGAATCAGCTAGTGCCTTCTTAAGCGGCTCAAGTGAATTCTTAACTAGGTCTTCAACCAAAGACTCAAGTTTTGCACGAGTAAGCTTAATAGCTAAGTGCTTAGGACCTGTTGCATCAGCAGTGATGTATGGCAGGTTAACTTCGGTCTGTTGAGAAGAAGAAAGCTCAATCTTCGCTTTTTCACCCGCTTCTTTAAGACGCTGCATAGCAAGCGGATCTTTACGAAGGTCGATGCCTTGGTCTTTCTTAAACTCTTCAACTAGGTAGTTGATAACACGGTTATCGAAGTCTTCACCACCAAGGTGAGTATCACCATTAGTTGCTAGTACTTCAAACGTGTGTTCGCCGTCTACTTCATCGATTTCGATGATAGAGATATCGAACGTACCACCACCTAAGTCGTATACTGCAACAACGTTGTCGCCTTGCTTTTTGTCCATGCCGTAGGCAAGAGCAGCAGCAGTTGGCTCGTTGATAATACGCTTAACTTCAAGACCAGCGATGCGACCCGCGTCTTTAGTTGCTTGACGCTGAGAATCGTTGAAGTAAGCAGGAACAGTGATAACTGCGCCAGTAACTTCTTCACCAAGATAATCTTCAGCTGTCTTTTTCATTTTCTTAAGTACTTCAGCAGAAATCTGCGGAGGCGCCATTTTCTCGCCTTTCGCTTCTACCCACGCATCACCGTTATCAGCACCCACAATTTTGAAAGGCATGATGTCGATGTCACGCTGTACTTCTTTATCTTGAAAGCGACGACCAATTAGACGCTTAATTGCGAATAATGTGTTAGTCGGGTTCGTTACCGCCTGACGCTTTGCAGACTGACCAACTAATGTTTCCCCATCGTTTGTGTAAGCGATGATTGAAGGGGTTGTACGATCGCCTTCCGCGTTTTCAATTACGCGAGGTTTGTCGCCGTCTAGAACTGCGACACATGAATTCGTTGTACCTAAATCGATACCAATGATTCTACCCATTTCGTGTCTCCGAAAAAGTTTCTTAATTCTGTACTTTTAGTGGGGTTATTCCCCAGCCTTTTCAATAGATGTCAGTAAAAAAACTGACATTTTTGTGTGTTTATCGCAAAAAGCGTGACTTACGCTTGCGTGTCCACACCGCCGCTTGGTGCACGCGACACCATAACCATGGCAGGGCGTAACAAGCGGCCGTTAATTTGATAACCTTTCTGCATAACCGCCATCACCGTATTTGGCTCGTGGTCTGCACTTTCTTGCATAGACATTGCCTGATGCAAGTCAGGGTTGAAGGTTTCGCCCTGCGGATCAATAAGGCTTAATCCAAATTTCTCAATAGTGCTTAAGAAAGTTTTGTGGGTCATTTCCACACCTTCTAAAAGCGGCTTAACCGCTTCATTGTCGCCATCGGTCATTTCGATAGCACGCTCTAGGTTATCGATAACCGGAAGCAACTCGCCAGCAAAGCGTTCAAGGGCAAATTTACGCGCCTTTTCTACTTCACCTTCAGCACGACGACGTGCGTTGTCAGCATCTGCACGCGCGCGAAGCACGCCATCTTGCTGCTCTTTGATTGTGGCTTGCGCCTCAGAAAGTGCCGTTTCTAGCTCGTAAATGCGTTGTGCATTTTCATCAAGCTCTACGCCTTCTGCTTGTGACGCTTCTACTTGCGCTTCTTCAGCATTTTGTACAGTTTGATCAGCTGTATTTTCTTGTTCTGCCTGCACGTCGCGATTATCGCTCATGCCTACCTCCAAACGTTTTTCTTAATTAGGCATTGCCCAATAACGTTAAAATTATTGGGAATAAGTCTGTTGCGCTTAGTTATGGGGCTAGATTTAAGGTGATCAAGGGTATCCACATTATTTTTGTGGGTGATTTTAAAAAAATATAAAAAAAGCCAAACTTCAATACTAAGTTTGGCTTCCTAACGCTTTAATGAGTTTTTTTAGTTTAGTTACCTAGTGGTACCAACTTGCCAAAATGTTGGCGTTCGTATTGAACCACTATCTAGGATAACACACTGAGGGTCACCTCTTTTGCAACCATTCCCTTTTATCCTGCTTCCCGTTTGCCCATGGTGCTTTCTGAGTTCACTTAGCATCAACCCGTGAACATCGCCCATATTGATACTAATTCCAGTCACCGTAATAGTTTCAATGCTGCTATCGAGGCCAGCAGTAGACTTAGGGTTCTCATTATCCTGCGCTATAACTTTCTCTCCACTTAATTGTTGAAGTAGCTCTACCGAATTGGCGTATTTACCTGACGCTGGAAATGCTAATAGAGACTTCGCTTTCACCATATCCTTTTCCACAAACTCTCCATTGATATAAAGAACGGCTAATACATAGTTAGCGAGGTAGCTCATTCCTTCTTCAACTTCGGCTTCCAAAAATTCAACCGCAGTCGCTTTTTCTTCGTCGGTAGATTCATTATCAGAAAAGACGAGAACAGCATATTCCTCTGCCGTTCTATTAACGCCTTCATCTGCAGCAAATTTCATCAATCGCTTGGCTTCAGCCATATTCTTTTGTGTACCAATTCCCTGTGCAGCCATCCCCGCTGCTTGTCGGTAAGCTGGCAGGAAGCCCTGTTTGGCAGACTTATCAAAATAATAATAGGCATTTTCTAAATCTGTCTTTACCCCAGATTCAGGGTTCATAAAGATATGGCCAAGGGAGAAGCTGGTTTGTTCATGACCTCTGGACGCCAAAGCTCGAAGTGTATTCAGCTTAGCAAGTGAACAATCTTCGTCTGCGCATTCAGGTTGATTCGGAATAGCCCAAACAGATGCAGATATTATAGTTGAAATTAGTAGTGAGATTCGCAGAATACGTGTGCTTGCTGAGTTTTGTTTCATTAAATTCCCTTTTTATTATTTCGGTCATGGCTAAGACCGATTTGTGTGTAAATCCTACTGCTCAAAAAGACATCGCCTTGTATTAAAACCTATCACTTATCGTTCAAATTGCAAATAATTAACTCCGAAATATTGCTTGTGTACCAACAGAAGATACCTCGCATGTGAAAACTATGTTAATGTAAATCAACAATAAAACGCGCTTTCAATTGCGCTAATAAATGCGTTCAACTACACGGAATATCTATGCTAAGTATCTGGACGGTTGGCACTATTGTTGGTTGTTATCTCCTCGCGCTTTTCGCTTTAGCATTTTGGGGCGATAAGCGTTTACGTGACAACCGGCAACACCCAATATTGTACAGCCTTGGATTGGGCGTGCATTGTACATCTTGGGCATTTTTCGGCACTACCTCTCAAGCAGCACAATATGGCTGGGCAGTTATCCCTACTTATTTAGGGATTATGCTGACTATGGCATTTGCGTTTCCTGTGGTGCTTCATATAAGCAGACTGTGTCAACAACACAACATCAGCTCTTTAGCAGACCTCATCTCACTTAAATACCAGCACTCCCACTTGATTGCCGCGCTTATCACTTTACTGTGTTTTTTCGGTGTAGTGCCCTACATCGCCCTGCAGTTAGACGCCATTACGAAATCAATAAATTTGTTGACTGACGACGCGCATACAAGCACGCCATGGTTAAGTATCTACGTAGCTATCTTGCTCGCATTATTTGCCATTATCTTCGGTACCCGTACACTCAACTTGACCGACAAACACCCCGGTCTGCTACTTACTATAGCGTTTGAATCGGTTATAAAGCTTGTTGCCCTGTGCGCTGTAGGTGTTTTCGTTTGCTTCTATCTGTTTGATGGTGTGTTGGATTTGGTGTCTAACGCCGCTTCAAATGCCAGTGCTCGAGAAGTCATTTATGCTGATAGCGCACCCTGGGTTTATGTATCACATGTTGTTTTGGGCGTTTGCTCTATGTTCGTTTTGCCACGACAGTTTCATATGAACTTCGTTGAGCAGAACGGTGAGGGGGAGCTTAGAACAGCAAGGTGGCTATTTCCCCTCTATTTATTTGGCATGACCCTTTTTATTATTCCTATTGCACTTGCAGGAAAAATGCTGCTGCCAGTGGATACGAGCTCTGATGCGTATGTGCTTGCCCTACCTTTATATGCTGAAAATATCGCGCTGTCGTCATTTGCTTTCATAGGAGGTCTTTCTGCAACCACCAGCATGGTGATTGTTGCAACCTTGGCGCTGGGAATAATGATCTCGAACAATGTTGTTACGCCACTTTGGCTAAAAGCGCGACTAAAGACTTCGCCCAACCGTTCAATGCAGCCAAACAAAATACTGTCTATACGTCGTATTACCGTTGTGGTCGTACTTAGTATTGCGCTCTGGTATCACTTGAATATAAGTCAGGCTGCACCTCTGGTTAAAAGCGGGGTGATTGCTATAGCATTATTAGCACAGTGCATGCCTGCACTTATGTTTGGTCTTTACTGGACGAAAAGCAACAAAGCTGCCGCTATTTGCGCCTTATTGGTAGGGTTTACATGTTGGGCAGCATTCCTCCTCTACCCAAGCTTACTGTCGAGTTATTATTTCAACCCAGCACCCACTGACCAAGCGCTTGGTTTGGGCTTTGCGTTTTCCTTATTGGCTAATTGCCTAACATTCGTTACGGTTGCATTGATTACATCAAGACGTGGCACGAAGCCAAATAATACACTCCTAACAGATCACGACACACCTCGTTTACTGGTAAAAGTGAGGGACTTAATTGCACTCACCGAACGTGTGCTCGAGAGTGCCACGCACTCTCAACTGGTTAAGCAGCTATCAGTTGACGTCAATCGCGCCGCTAGCAGTGGTTATGCCAGTCAGGCGCTTATCGACAGGGTAAATAAGTTGCTTGCCGCACAAGTAGGAGCACCTAGTGCTCGTATATTACTGGGTGCCATCGCAGATACAGGCAGCGATAGCTTTCCAGAACTGGTTGACTGGGTAGAAGAAGCTTCTCAGTCATTTCAGTTTAACCACGAGGTACTTCAATCGTCAGTGCAAAACATTGAGCAAGGCATAAGTGTGCTTGATGACAAACTGCAGCTACTGGCGTGGAACGAACGTTACGTGGAGTTATTTGCCTACCCTAAAGGATTTCTAAAAGCGGGCATGCCCATTACCGATATACTTAGCTACAACGCAAACCGAGGGTTGTTTAGCCCCTCATCTATCGAAAAGCGCGTTAGCTACATGCTGGAAGGCACCCGTCATAAACATATTCGCAAACAGCCTGACGGAAAAGTGATTGAACTTAACGGCGCGCCGCTACCTGGTGGCGGCTACGTGACTACCTATAGCGATATCACTGAATACATAGCAATTCAAAAAGAATTAGAAAGTGCAAAAGAAGACTTGGAGGCAAGGGTTGCGCAGCGTACAGCAGAATTAGAAGAAGCCAAACAACACGCTGACAAAGCTAACGAGAGCAAAACGAAATTTCTGGCCGCAGCTGGGCACGACCTCATGCAACCTTTCAACGCCGCAACATTATTTGCCAGCATGCTCAGCAAAAAGACGCAAGGCAGTGAACTGGCCACACTATCTGAAGGCGTGGTGAATTCTTTGGACAATGCTCAGAGCTTACTTTCAATGCTACTTGATATGACGAAATTAGACGCTGGCGTGCTTACCCCTCAAAAGACTGAATTTCCAGTCAGTGATATGTTGTCTTCATTGGTGCAGGAATTTAGTGTCATTGCAAAGCAAAAAGGTATTGAGCTCAGGTATGTACCGACCAGAGTTATGGTGTACTCGGACAAAGTGCTACTGCGACGGGTGCTTCAAAACTTGCTGTCCAACGCAGTCCGCTATACCGCAAAAGGCCGTATTTTGGTGGGCGTGAGACGCACAAGAGTCACAAATACCGAGCAGGTTATAAAGCTTTGTGTTTACGATACTGGGCTAGGTATCGCCGACCACCAACAGCATGAAATATTTAGTGAGTTCCACCAGCTAGAGAGCAACAACAAAGGCGAAGGAATTGGATTAGGCCTGACTATTGTAGATAAGATATGTCGGCTACTCGGTCATGAAGTCGGGCTGACTTCATCGCCAAATAAAGGAAGCTGCTTCAGTGTGGCTGTATCTAGAGCATTTCAAAGCGAAGCCTCGATACTCACCGCGCACGTAAGTAACACTAACCATGTTGACTCTCCTTTTAATAACTCGGTATTAACGAAGAACTCAGCAAGTGCGCCAAATAATTCAGTAAGCGTTCAAAAAAGCGCATTAGACAGCCGTTCTCGCCCTGTCTCCTCGCACTCCCATCAAATGCCCTCTTTAGACTCAGCGAATAAAAACAACAATGCATTTTTAAAAGACACCCGTTTTCTACTTGTAGAAAATGACGAGCAAGTGGCAAATGCAATGTGTACCTTACTGAGAGATTGGGGAGGGAGTACAACATTGATAGCGGGCGGAGCAGAAGTGTCGAGTATTTCACAAGAACACTTTGATGTGCTCGTCGCCGATTATCACCTAAATTATGGCGAAACCGGTTTTGACGTTGCAGCGATTCTTTCTGAAAATAACGTGAGTTTTGCCTTAAAGATTTTAGTCACTGCCAATAGAAGTAACGATATAAGAGAAGAAGCGGCGGAGCAACAATTTAGCTACCTGCCAAAACCCTTAAAGCCTGCGGCACTTAAGCGACTGCTAAAGCAATCGCTTGTTTAATAGAGAACTCGTGATCGCATTTGTAGTACGGCAATAAATATTTCATCTTCTTTTGGTAGTGGGTTTGCATCAAAATACTTTTTACTTTTGCGCTATCACAGGAATGTAAGGAGATCGATTGAACACGACGAGCTGCATTGTAAAAATGCCTTTTCAAAAAGGAAACAAGGCAAGTACGGGTGACTAACCGCGCACTCCTTCTCAAAAAAATATGAGCTGTCTCGGCTTACTTCTTGTTTTGTACTGTGCTCAACTTAAATGCATTGCATTTTTGAACGCGATACCGGCCTTGGTTCTGTTAATAACACCAAGCTTTCTCAATACTGCAGATACATGCTGTTTAACGGTGGACTCAGAAATGGCCAGTTCGTAAGCAATCTGCTTGTTAAGCAAGCCGTCTGATACCATTCGCAACACTTTAAGTTGGTGAGGGGTAAGTTGCTTTAATCGGTTTGTGAAATCATCTTGGCCAGAGTGGCCATTCGCATTCGATGCAGTGGCATTTGGCATCGTAGCTGATGCATTGTGAACTGAAGGCGGGATCCAAGTTTCACCGTCTAACACCGTATTTACCGCGTCAATAATGCAATCGACCGAAGCTGATTTGGGTATAAAACCGCTTGCTCCTAACGCAAACGATTTTGCCATAACATCAGGCTCTTCTTGTGCGGTAATAACAACAACAAGTACATCAGGATAGAGCGCATGTACCTCAGCAAGGCCATTTAACCCTTCATTGCCTGGCATCGTGAGATCTAAGAAAAGCAGATCGATGTCGTCATCTTCTTCAAGACTAGTGAGCGTATCGGGGAACGTGGAAGTTTCTACAAGTTCGATATGCTCCACACTAGCTAACGCATGGCACATCGCAGCCCTGAACAGAGGATGATCGTCAGCAATCAAGATTTTCACAGACATAATGCTATCAACTTGTAACTACCTTGTTAATCAACATACTATCACGCCGGTAAAAAAAGGTTAATCTTATTGGCGTATCTGTTATTGGTGCATCTGTTATTGAGTAAGGCTCCGCACCACGCCCTTCACTGCTCGACATATCCGCCGGCCAACACAATCGAAAGAGGTCGAGCAAACGTGAGCACGCCTAAGCGCAATGGCCTAGGCGTGAAACGTGTTGCTGGTCTTCTTCAGAACATACCGTTTAGAATCGATAACCTACCGTAAGGTGAACTGTACGTGGGTCACCGTAATAACCGATAAGTGTGGTATCGCCACCAAGGCCCGGACCGAAGTTACCTTCATCGTCTTGCGTGACAAAGTCATAACCACCAACCAAATACTCTTCATCGGTCAGGTTTTTGACGTGTAGTCCAGCATACCAGTCGCCTTCAACGCTTTCCCAGCGCGCGCTTAAGTTCACCATACCATAGGCATCTTGTTGAATAAGATCGCTGGTTTCAAAGATAAGATAATCATCGCGATAGTAGTAGTTGGCGTTGAAAGTAATATCCCCAAAACTCGTTTCTAGTAGGTAGTTGACATTAAGATTAAAGGTATTCTCTGGCGTACTTGCTAGACCAATCAACGGAGGGATTGCATTGTTTTTCTTAATCTCAAAGTCAATATAACCGTAAGCAACGTCAAACTGAAGGTTATCCGTGGCTACCCACGTCATCTCCAACTCGGCGCCTTTTGCAGCCGTTTCTGCAGCATTGCGCAGTCGCTGGTCAAGGGCTGTTGGATCAGACAAATCTCCTTCTACACCAATATACTGACGATCTTTGTGGTCGTAAGAGAACAATGTGATATTCATACGAAGTGCGTCGGTTAAGTCACTCTTCACACCCACTTCGAAGCTGTCAACGACTTCTGGTTCAACACCAGGCTCGTTAATCTGAGCACGAGGGTTAAACGTGCCCGATTTGAAGCCTTGTGAATAACTCGCGAAGAACATGGTATCGCGGTCCATTTGATACTCCACGCCCACTCGCGGGGTAAAGCGCGACCAACTCTCTACCGCTGGCGCGTCTAACACTTCATCGCCATCGGTGTCTGTCCCAAGTACTTGAGGTACTAATTGTCCGTCGGGACGCACGTACCCATCAATCCAGTCGGTATAAGGATAAACATTGGCGAATACCAGACCGTTATTTACAAACGCGGTCTTTTCTTCATCGGTGTATCGGGCACCAAGCGAAAGCGATAGTTTATCGGTTACGTCATAATTCATTTGCGCGTACGCTGCCCAGCTTTCTGAGTTATTACAACCCGTCACTTCCCGCGTTAACCCTGAGGCACCAAGCGATTGACCTAACACACCTAAAATGGCATCAAAATTACCGCAACTCTCACCATCGTAAAAATAGAGCCCTGACACTAAGCTAAACGCGTTCCCGGTATAATTCGCTTGAATCTCGTGAGTATCATTACTGTCGTCATACTCTGCCGGTACATCAAAAATAGGCAGAGGCGTATTGTCAAAATCAATGTTGGTAGGTGAATAGCTCTCTCTATGCGAACCAATATATTTAAGCTCTAAATCATCATTCACTCTGTATCGTGCCAGCCAGTTATAGCCTTCTAACTCGACTTTATTCCATGTAGGTAAGCTGGTGTACGAATCGAAAACCGAATCAGGCACGGGCGCATCAGTTAATATACTTGGGATTAAACGGTAGCCGCCTTTCGCATTTGATGTGTCTTCGGTCTTATCCCACCCAATACGGAAAAACAAATCTTCACTCGGGTGAACTTCTAGCGTTACACGGGCTGCCCAGAGATCTTTGTTGTAGTTCTCTTTATCTTGATTGGGCAACGCGCTTGCCAGATATTCGCCGAAGCCGTCGCGGTTTAAGTTGGCATAACCCACGCCTAGATACACCGTGTCTTCAATCAATGGTATTTGACCTGTCACTTTGATATCACGCTGACTGTAACTACCTACCGTAGCTTCAACGTTCATCTGTGTATCGCCGGTCATTTCTTTCGTAACGTATTTAACCGCGCCACCAATAGTATTCTTTCCGTAAAGCGTCCCCTGCGGGCCACGTAACACCTCAATACGCTGTACGTCTAACAAATCAAGTACGGCCCCTTGTGGGCGAGCAATATAAACATCGTCAACATAAATACCCACGCCTGGTTCATAGCCCCAAAGCGGGTCTTGCTGACCCAATCCGCGAATAAATGCCGTCAAGGTGGAATTGGTACCGCGACTGGTTTGTAGCGTAATGTTGGGCGAAAACTGCTGCACTTCAGTCAGCACGCTAATCCCTTTTTCTCCAAGTTCAACCGCACCAATAGACGTGATAGCTACCGGCGTTTCCTGTAGCGACTCTACAGTTTTTCGCGCTGTCACCTCAATGCGTTCTAATTTTCCTTTTTGCGCTTCGGCATCGGCATCAGCTTGACTATCCTGAGCAAATACTGGCGCTGTGCTTAAAACGCTAGCCACCGCTAGGGCACAAAGGCTGCGAATGGGGAGCTTAACTGAATCGCTTTTGCGTTCTACTGTGCTAACAGAGGCTGAATGTGATTGGTAGGGTAAAACCAAGCCATTTGTGTGTATTGATTGAGACATAGTGAGTCCTTGTTGTTCTAAGTTCTGGTCACTGCCGGATGTATTGCCTACGGTCAAAATCACTTTAGTTAATTAATTGTTAATAGTATGTAGTACCATCGTACTATGGGATTTTGATAAAAGTAACGTCAAACTTTATGTCTGTTATGAACGCTTTTTATCTGATTTGTATACACTTTGTGGTTTTGAGTGTAAGCAAATCTTAAATCGACTTAACTGTTTCGGATCATCTGCGGTCACAGATTTTTTAAGGAATAATAACTATGTTAAGTATGATTGGCTTAGTAGGCGGTCTGTTGTTGCTTATTGTTTTGACAATACGCGGAATGAACCTCTTTATTGCTGCACCTTTGTGTGCGCTTGTAGTTGCCATTACCAATAATATCGGCGTCTTCGCCGGCGACGTAAACTTCGTTCAAACCTATATGAGTGGATTCTCTGGCTTTATCGCCTCTTGGTTTTTCATGTTTTTACTTGGTGCGTTATTCGGTAAATTCATGGAAGACACAGGAGCAGCAGATGCTGTTTCTCGCTGGATTATCACCAAAATTGGTTACAAGCGTGCCGTATTAGCTGTTGTGCTAGCTTGCGCTATTTTGACCTACGGTGGTGTTAGCGTGTTTGTGGTAGCGTTTTCTGTTTACCCAATGGCGGTAAGTTTGTTTAAAGATGCCAATTTACCTCGTCGCTTCATACCAGCAGCCATGGCATTCGGGTCGGTAACATTTACGATGACCTCGGCAGGTTCACCGGAAATCCAAAACTGGATCCCTATAAAGTATTTAGGCACCTCCCCTTTTGCTGCGTGGGAAGTTAGCCTTGTCGTCGCCATATTCATGGCATGCTTCGGTTACTGGTGGCTTGCTAAGATGATCAGAAAAGCCGTTAATAACGGCGAGGTGTTTGAAGCCAGAGCAAGCGACCCTGAAGTGCGAGACAGAGCGCTACCCCACCCGCTTACCGGAATTGTGCCGTTAGTCGTGGTGTTAGTCATTTCGTTTCTATTCCATGAAGAACTCGCTCAGCTTGCGCTTATTCTGGCGTTAGGCGGCGGCGTACTGTGTTTGCTGGCTATTAACTACAAACATTTTCACAGTTTACCGGTTGCCATAAATGCGGGTACCACCGGCGCATTGATCGCCATAGGTAACACCGCCGCTGTTGTAGGTTTTGGCTCTATAGCAAAAAACACCGAAGCGTTTCAAACAACAGTAGCGCTTATGACCCAAATTCCTGGTAACGAGCTTATTGGTGCCGCCATTGCCGTAAGCGTGATTGCAGGGTTAACAGGAAGTGCATCTGGCGGACAAGCCATTGCCTTACCCTTGGTGGCTCCGCATTACCTTGACCAAGGCGTAGAGCCAGAACAGCTACATAGAATTGTGTCTATATCATCAGGCGCATTAGATTCGTTACCTCACAATGGCTATGTGGTTACTACCATACGCGCCATTTGTAACGAAACCCATCAGGCTGCCTACTGGGCGGTTGGTGCGCTAACAGTTGTGGTGCCAGTTATTGGCCTTGCCATGGCCATTGGCCTGTTTAGCATTATGTAGCATTAGTCAAAGCCAACGATATGGCCTAAGGCCGCACGATATATAAGTCACTCTAGCAAAACATTGCCATCTAAAAATGCGGCCAGAGAAAGGGATAAGAAAGTATGAATTGGAACAAGACGCTTGCTTCCACGCTAGTGTGGAATAAGAGCAAAGGCATCAATAAGCTATTGAAACAGCTCAGCTCACAACGAGTGCAGAAACACTTAGCATTAGCAAATTTGGTTGAGGTGTATTTAGTTAAAAAGCAGCGCTCCTTGGTGGGATTATTTGCCACACTAATGTTGACGGTACATTGCCAGGGCATTGCTGGCGAATCCGACGATACATCGCCATTGCTCAGTTCTTCAAAAGCACCTTCGTCTGAGGCAGCTTCTTCCTCGCCGAGCGCTTCGCATTCCAATGCTGCGCTGATGGTAGAAAAACGCGTTTTTGAAATGCCTCATTTCACAACCTTTGGCGGTAAAAAAATTAAAAACGTAAAAGTTGGCTGGGAGGCGTACGGAACACCAAACGACACCAAAAGTAACGTGATCCTCATTACCCACTATTTTTCTGGCTCTTCTCACGCAGCTGGAAAGTACAATGAAAACGACTCAGTGCCCGGTTACTGGGATAGTATTATCGGCCCTGGAAAAGCAATTGATACAAACCGCTTTTATGTAATAAGCGTTGATACGCTGGCCAATTTAAATGCTTACGACCCTCACGTTATTACAACCGGTCCTGCGTCAATAAATCCAGATACAGGAAAACCCTATGGCTTAGACTTTCCTGTCGTGACAATACGTGACTTTGTCAATGTTCAAAAAGCACTTCTCGAAAGTTTAGGTATTAGTAAACTGTATGCGGTTATTGGGCCTTCTATGGGCTCTATGCAGGCTATCGATTGGGCGAGCGCTTACCCAGACTGGGTTGAACGTATGATTTCAGTTATCGGCGCAGGTCAAAGCGATGCATGGACTACCGCGGCATTAGAACACTGGGCTACGCCAATTATTCTCGACAGGAACTGGAACAACGGCACTTACACCAAAGAGCAAGCGCCATTGGATGGCCTAGCAGCCTCGCTCATGTTAATTACGCAAAACGCCCTTACCCCTTCGTTTTTTAACCAAACCGGCAACACGTTAGGGTATAAAAATGTTGAATCGGCGCCGCTTAATGACATACGTCAATCTCACAGTATTGTGAAATGGCTACGTGAGCGAGCAAAGACCCGGGCAAAATCTATGGACGCAAACCACCTTTTATATTTGGTTCGAGCTTGCCAGCTTTTCGTTGCCGGGCATCAAGGTAATCTTGAGCAAGGGCTGGCGTCGATCAAGGCGAAAACGCTGTTTATTCCAGCCCAAACTGATTTGCTTCTTATGCCCTACTTATCGCAAAGTGCACACCAAGGTTTAACTTCAATGAATAACGACAGCACATTGGTTACGCTAAATGGCAAATTAGGTCATTTGGAAGGCGTGACGAATGTATCCGCTCAGGCTCAGGCTATTAGCCAATTTTTAGAAAATGATAAGGCAGCAATGCAATGATGAAATCTACCCCCTTTTTACGCCACGCGCTTTGTCTGTCTGTATTAAGCGCACTTGCCGTTAGTGTACCGGTATTCGGTAACGAGTCATCTGCGCAAGACGCGATCCCTTCACTCACCATTGATTTAAAGAACGTTACCGTATCTGGCTTATCGTCAGGCGGTTACATGGCAACACAATTTCAATTAGCACACAGCGACTGGGTAAAAGGCGTTGGCGTTATTGCTGGTGGCCCGTACTTCTGTGCACAAGGTGATATAACCACTGCCCTGGCACAGTGCGTGAATAAGGTAGAGGGAGAAATTAACCTTGAAGCGCTGAATGAAAAAGCCAAACAGTATGAAACTGAAGGAAAAATTGCGTCGCTTTCCAATATGAAAGACACAAAAGTCTGGCTTTTTCACGGTACGCAAGACACCAGAGTGATTGCACCAGTGAGCGATTTATTATTTGAGCAATACAAATTGTGGACAGACACACAAAATATTGCCTATATCAATGACAAACCGATGGCTCACCTTTTTCCCACCAAAAACAATGGGGTTAACTGCATGAAATCAGAGAGCCCCTTCATTGGAAACTGCGATTACGATGCAGCAGGTGCCATGCTCTCTCATCTTGTTGAAGATGTTTCGACACCCGACGAGTCACTGTCAGGGCAAATTCATTCAATTGATCAGCAAAAAATAGCGGGTGGCGATGCCAAAACATTAGCAAGCGAAGGTTTTGTGTATGTGCCTGAAAGCTGTGCACAAGGCGAGCCGTGCAGAGCCCATATTAGTTTCCACGGCTGTAACCAGTATGCCGATGCCGTTGGCGATGCCTACACTACCCAAACAGGGCTGAATGAATGGGCTGATGACAACAATATTGTTGTGCTTTATCCGCAAACTAAGAAGTCGTTATTCATGCCGTTAAATCCACAAGGCTGTTGGGATTGGTGGGGCTATGCCTCTGGCGATTACGCCAACAGGAACGGCGCACAAATAAACGCAGTAAAACAGCTGCTGTTTTCATTAAATAGTGCACCTTCACTAAATAAATCCAACGGAAGCAACAATGACTAAGCGCACAATATTTATCACGGGTGGAGCAAGCGGCATTGGCTTTGGCATTGCTGAGTCAATGATGAAACAAGGGCACCATGTGATCATCGCCGACATAAACGAACAGGCAGCAAAAGAGGCTGTGACTCGACTTGCGCATTTAGACGGTTCGGCCAGCGCAGTAGCCGTAGACGTGTGCGATGCAGGGCAAGTCGCAGCGCTACCTGAGGTACTAGGGAAGCATACCGTTGATGTACTTATAAACAATGCCGGTATTCAGCACGTTTCACGCATAGAGGACTTCCCTGCAGATAAGTGGCAGCAGCTTATAAATATCATGCTTGTTGGCCCGGCTCTGTTAACCCAAGCTTTTTTACCTGCCATGCGTAAGCAAAATTACGGGCGCATTATCAATGTAGGATCTATTCACTCGTTGGTAGCCTCGCCCTATAAGTCTGCTTATGTAGCGGCGAAGCATGGGCTGTTAGGGTTCGCAAAAACTATCGCGCTTGAAACAGGAGATTGCGATGTAACTATCAATACCCTTTGCCCCGCCTATGTGAAAACACCATTGGTGGAAAAACAAATTGCAGCCCAGGCAAAAGAAAACAATCTTACCGAAGAAGAGGTAATAACAAAAATAATGTTAGAGCCCATGCCTAAAAAGCAATTTGTTAGCGTTGAAGAACTTGCAGATACCGCAAGCTTCTTGATGTCGCCCAGTGCTCGCAATATAACAGGGCAAACTATGGTACTTGATGGGGGCTGGACGGCTCGATAACCCGCAAGCTTTTTACACAATATTTCTTTTCACATAAAAAAGACTGCAATAAGCAGTCTTTTTTCGTTTAATGTTTTCGCAAAAACGTTATTCCCAAAGAGATACATAAATGGCAACCATTTCTTCAATGGTAGGTACACGTGGATTATTACCGGGAGAACCTGATGCCAGAGCTTGTTCTGCCATTGTTGACGTCTCTGCAAAAAATGCCTCTTTATCAATACCGAAATCGGCAGGCGTAGGCACCTGCAAATCTGCATTGAGCGCTTTTAGTTCGTTGATAAGCTTTTGATTCGCCACCTCATCTGAATCACTTTGGGTAGCAACACCCATAGCGCGAGCGCATTGAGCATAACGCACAGAGGCACTAGGAATAGAAAAGGCGGTGACTGCAGGCAACAACATGGCATTCGACAAGCCGTGAGGCACATGGAACGCTGCACCGATAGGCCGGCTCATTCCGTGAACAAGGGCCACTGAGGCGTTTGAAAAAGCAATGCCCGCGAGCGTTGAGCCCAGCATCATTGATTCTCTCGCCGTTTCATTTGTTGGGTCTGCAAATACAGTGCGTAGATTAGGCGCAATTAACGCCATGGCTGATAACGCCTGTGCATCACTGTAAAGATTGGCTTTGCGGCTTACAAACGCTTCAATGGCGTGAGTGAGCGCATCAATGCCTGTATCGGCTGTTACGCGGGCAGGCAAACTTTGCGTTAATGAATAATCGACCAAGGCTGCCGTTGGCATAAACCCTAAACCAACACACAACATTTTTTCTGTGGTATCTTCGTCGGTGATAATGGTAAATCGCGTTGCTTCTGAGCCCGTTCCCGCTGTTGTGGGAATAGCAATGATCGGCAACCCCGCTTCATCTACAACCCGCGGGAATTTGTAGTCTCGCATTTCGCCGCCGTACTTACCCAAAATAGCGATGGCTTTTGCGCTATCGATGGGGCTTCCACCACCTAAAGCAATGATGCTGTCATAAGCGTGGGTTTTGAACGCATCCACACCGCGATAAATAGACCTCACCGTGGGCTCTGGCACCGTATCTGAAAATACATCGGCGCTTATTCCTGCCTCCTCCAGCACTTGCACTATGGCAGCACTATATCCCAACTCGACCATAACTTTATCGGTAACCAGTAAAGGTTTATGGCAGTTGAGTCCTTTTAGCGTTTCAGCAACCCGCTGACTCGCCCCTTTCCCTATGTGCATCACTCTTGGCAGAATAATTTGATGAGACATGTTTCCCTCGCTGCGAATTCTTTTCATCAGCATACCTAGTACAACGCCCAAAGCAATGACAATGTAAAAATAATGTTACCCCCACTACCTCACCAGCTTTCCTCCAAATACATACAAATGCGTGGTTGTTTCCAGTGCCAAGAGTTAATGGTTAATTATTAACATCACCGTACGTGAAATGAGTGATAAACTGATTAGAACTTTTCTGTGGACTACGATTATGAAGAAACTCGGTATGATTTCGTTGCTTATAGCAATTATCGCTATAGCGATATGGCAATGGCCGAAACCTGACGCTCCTTTACTTTCATCAAACAACGTCATGCCCGCCATGGAGAATTTGCCCGACAATTTCTTTGATACACAAGTAAACCCAGTACTAACGCAGCGCTGTGTTGTCTGCCACGCCTGTTACGATGCGCCATGCCAACTTAAAATGTCATCTCCAGAAGGTATAGCCAGAGGTGCTAACAAAGAAAAAGTCTATGAAGGCACACGACTCACCGCTGCCCAACCCAATAGAATGTTTCTCGACGCCCACAACGTAGACGCATGGCGAGAGCGTGGCTTTTTCGAAGTGCTCGAATCGAAAGAAAAACCTAACGCTTCGCCGACCCAATCTTCGGTGCTAGCGCAAATGCTTTTGCTAAAAAAACAGCACCCTTTGCCCAACACCGCTCATTTAGGTGACAGTTTCGATATAAGCTTAAATCGACAAAACCAATGCCCAACAATAGATGAAATGGGCGGGTACATAGCAGGCCAGCCCCTGGGAGGCATGCCCTACGCACTGCCAGCCCTGTCGGATGCAGAGCACACTACACTCATTCAGTGGTTAAACCATGGTGCGCCGTTACCTTTACCCAAAGCGCGTTCACAAGAACTGAATGAGAACATAACTGATTTGGAAGTATGGCTTAATGGGGATAGCAACAAGATGCAGCTTTCCGCACGCTATATTTACGAACACTTGTTTACGTCTCACCTCTATTTCGAAGATATTTCAGAAAAAGGTAAAACGCCTCAGTTTTTTAATCTAGTGCGCTCGCGTACACCACCCGGACAAGCGTTAGATATTATTGCTACTCGCAGACCCTTCGACGATCCAGAGGTCGAGCGCGTTTACTATCGTCTACAGCCAGTGCATTCAACTATCGTGAGTAAAACACATCAAGCGTACGCTATTAATAAAACACTGATGGATAAATGGCAATCGTGGTTTGTCGACGCAGAATTTTCTGTAGAAACATTGCCATCATACAAACCCCAAATGGCGGCCAACCCATTATCGGCCTTTACCTTATTGCCAGTAGAAAGTCGTTATCGATTTATGCTTGAGCGCGCGCAAAACACCATTATGGGTTATATCAAAGGTCCCGTGTGCAGAGGACAAGTCGCGCTTAACGTCATTAACGATCGATTCTGGGTGTTCTTTGTCGACCCAGACATTGCAGCATCTGAAAAAGTGAATGCTTTTTACACTTCTCAAAAAGAAAATCTTCACCTTCCCGCTGAAAAAGATAGCTCAGCCCTTGCGGTAAACTGGGTTAAATACGCAAAGCGCCAAGGCGAATATATGCGTGCAAGAACTGCCTTTTTGAACAATGAATTCAAAAATGAAGAGCATTTGAGTGTGTCGAGTATATGGGATGGCGACGGCGATAATACCAATGCCAGCTTAACCGTATTTCGTCATTTCGATAATGCCACAGTTGTTAAAGGGATGGTTGGCCAGCCCACTAAAACAGCATGGGTGATTGACTATGCCTTGTTAGAGCGCATTCACTATTTGCTTGTGGCTGGCTTTGATGTTTACGGCAATTATGGCCATCAGTTATTGACCCGTTTATACATGGATTTCTTGCGCATGGAAGGTGAATCGAACTTCCTTAATCTACTTCCTCCAACTACCCGCCATGACCTTCTCGACGATTGGTATCAAAACGCAAGCCCTGAGCTTACCGATTATTTGGAAGGTGATATCAACAGTTTCGAACAACCTTCTGGCATAGCGTTCGAAACAGATAATCCTCAACAAGAACTTTATCAATTGTTATCGCAATACTTGGCTAAGGTTCAACCGAACGCCTCAACCTACAATAAACGTTTGCTATCAGCTGAACAGTTCGAAGCATTAGAGCGCTTAGATTCACTTCCTGCTCAACAAGCGACGTTGATGCCTGAAACTACCATGATTGTGATTCAAGACGACAAAAACCCAGACAACATTGATGTATTCACTGCCCTTAGAAATAGCGCCCATTACAATGTAAATAGCCTATTTGAAGAAGAGGAAAACCGGGAGCCTTCTAAAGATTCAATCACGCTAGTTCATGGTTTGTTGGGCAGTTACCCTGACGCATTCTGGTATATCAATGCCTCAGAGATAACGTCTTCGATTGAGAAGCTTAAATCCATTAAAAGCGAAGCCGATTACAAAGCCCTGCTCGACGGTGTTGGCATGCGCCGAACCAACCCTAATTTTTGGGCGTTTAGTGATAAATTAATGCAATGGTCTAGCGAGCGCTATCCTATTGAAGGCGGTCTTCTCGACTATAATCGGTTAGAAGATCGCTAAACCTTGCGCTGTGTGCCGTTTAACGCTTTTCTTTTGCAAAAAACCTGTGCTAATGTCCAACCATTGGAAATGAAAGGACATTAGCATTCCATGCCCTATCAAACCGTTGCTTTAATTGGAAAACCTCAGCACGCTGCAACCCACGACAGCCTGAACATTCTTGCCGAATATTTATTGGCAAAAGGCTGTAAATTATTGGTTGAGGAAAGTATTGCTGAAGAGCTTGAAACCGAAAACTTCAAAAGCTGTAACCTTGTCACTATTGGCAAAGAGGCTGACCTTGCCGTTGTGGTAGGCGGTGACGGCAGCATGCTTGGTGCAGCACGTGTGCTCGCTCGCTTTGACATTCACGTTGTCGGTGTAAACCGCGGAAATCTCGGCTTTTTAACTGATATCCACCCCGATGATATTGTTCAACAACTTGACCTTATCTTTAACGGTGAATGCGTAGTAGAAGAGCGCTTCTTACTTGAAGTAGAAGTTTATCGACACGAAAAGCTTAAAAGTAACAACTCTGCTGTAAACGAAGTGGTGCTTCACCACGGAAAAGTTGCCCATATGATGGAATTTGAAATTTACATCGATGAGCAATTTGTATTCAGTCAGCGCAGCGACGGATTAATAGTAGCCACACCCACAGGTTCAACGGCTTACTCTTTATCAGCGGGCGGCCCTATTATTATGCCTAAGCTAGATGCACTTACGTTGGTACCCATGTTTCCTCACACACTGAGCAGCCGTCCAATCGTTGTTGATGCTGACAGTCAGGTATCGATGAAAGTATCAAAGGTTAATAGTGACTCGCTACAAGTGAGTTGCGATAGCCATATTGTTCTGCCGGTGCTACCTGGCGATGAAATTCGAATAAACAAAAGTGTAGACAAACTCCATCTTGTTCACCCTAAGGGCTACAGCTACTTCAATGTACTTCGTAAAAAGTTAGGTTGGGGTAGTAAGCTTTACTAACCTCCCTGCTCCATTTAGTTGATTCCATGTGCATTTATTACATAAGCCTGTAGCATTTTCTTGATTGCTACAGGCTTGAAAAATAAAGATTTTTTAATCTTCTCTAATTTCCTTAACGAAAACCAAGACTTATAGAAATATAAGTTTTCGGCATACCTGTTGCACCTATTACTTCAAGTCGTCAGCACAAGGCCTTTGTTATTTGGCCTAAATGATGTTTCGCATCCCGCTGACTTATTTGCATTCAATAGGAGATATCATGAGTAACACCAATATCAAATTTACAGCCCCTGGAATGGATAACGATGCAGCTGCCAAAACAATCAAGGTATTGGATCAGCGATTGGTTGCACTATTAGATTTACAGTTAACGTTGAAGCACATTCATTGGAATGTAGTAGGACCAAATTTTATCGGTGTGCATGAAATGTTGGACCCGCAGGTAGATGCGGTACGCGAAATGACCGACACAATTGCAGAGCGAATTGCTACATTAGGTGGCGTACCGAAAGGTACACCAAAAGCCATTGTTGAAGGCCGCAGCTGGAATGATTATGAGTTGGGTAAAGGTTTAGTACTTGACCACCTTAAGGCGCTGGATGCCGTATATGACGGTGTAAATGGTGACCATAGAAAAGCGTTAGAGCTTTTAGGTGAAATTGACCCAGTATCGGAAGATATGATTACCGGCCAACTTGCAGATTTAGAACAGTTCCAGTGGTTTGTGCGCGCGCACATTGAGTCTGGCAGCGGTGAGCTACAGCAATAATGTATAATTGCTGGTAAACCACATAGTCATTCGGACTACCTGCTATTTAATTGAAATTGAATTTTAAGGAGAGCTTACGCTCTCCTTTTTGCTATAAGGTTCTCTACTGCGTTGTGGAATTGTTTACCGCTTGCTTTTGAGTTATTCAGCTACTTAGCATTGAGCTAATTTACTACTGTATAACCACTGTAACGAACGCATCTAGCGCAGCCTATTATTAATGGGTTACTCATAACCACTCCTTTTTAAACGCTCTATACAATATTGATTTCTTTAAACTTTTCACAATCCACTTTAATTTTTAAGTAAAATATTTACGACTTAACTTTACACAGAAAAAATACTGTATATATTATCAGTTACTGTATATATCATCATGTTCAACTTTTTTCGAGTGTGGTTATGTTAGCGCATCTTTCTATTTCAAATTTTGCTGTTGTAAAACAATTATCGGTTCAACTGGAAAACGGGTTGACTGCTATAACCGGCGAAACCGGTGCTGGTAAATCCATCGCCATTGATGCTTTAAGTTTGTGCTTAGGCGAGCGCGCCGACGCAAATGCGGTGCGAAAAGGCAGCGCAAAAGCGGAGATCATTGCTCACTTTTCTTTAAACGGCAATGTATTAGCTAAAGCCTTCCTCGATGAACATGAGCTCACCTCAGATGAAGATGAGAATAGCTGCTTTATTCGCAGAGTTATTTCAAAGGAAGGCCGTTCAAAAGCTTTTATCAACGGTATTCCCGCCTCACTTCAGCAGTTAAAAGGCTTAGGCCAGTTTTTGTTGGCCATTCACGGTCAAAATACTCACCTACAGTTGCTGAAAGAAGACCATCAAAGGGAATTAGTCGATGGTTACGCTAAGCACAACGACATATTAGTGCAGGTTAGAGAAACCTACTCTCTTTGGCGTGATAAGCAGCGCACATTAAAGGCGCTTCAAGAACAAGCCCAGCAGCGCGAAGACAGAATTCAGCTGTTAACTTATCAGGTTCAAGAACTTGATGAATTCGCCATTGAAGAGGGTGAATTTGAAGAGTTAGAAATAGAGCACAAACGCCTGAGTAACGGGCAAAGCCTTTTAGAGCAAGCACAGACTAGCGTATACAATTTATATGAAAGCGATGAAGGCAACGCACTGTCAGTTATACAAAGCAGTATTGAACGTTTAGGCGAATTAGAGGCGCACGACGCTAGTTTAACGCCAATCATTGCAATGCTTAATGATGCAGCAATTCAAGTAGAAGAAGCGGCAGGAGAGCTACGTAGCTACTGCGATCACTTAGAGATCGATCCACTTCGCTTACAGCAAGTTGAGGCGCGCTATGCGAAGGCGATGGAACTTGCCCGTAAACATACTGTGATGCCAGAGGGACTTTATCAGCATCACCAAGAGCTAGCCGCCGAATTCAATGCTTTATCGGAACAGGAAACACTGTTAGGTACGCTTGAAGGCGAAGTAGAAGAAGCACGAGCAACGTATTTAACCGCGACCAAAGCGCTTTCTGAGAGCAGGCAACGTGCTGCTGGTAAGCTAAGCGAAGATATTGAAGTGCAAATTCGCCAAATGAATATGCCCCACGCAAAAGTGGATATTCAGATTCAATACGACGAACTTAAGAAGCCGGTGAGCACAGGTCTAGATACCGTAGAATTTAAAGTGTCTACCAACCCTGGTCAAGATGCAGACAAATTAGAAAAAGTCGTATCAGGTGGTGAACTTTCTCGTATAGGACTGGCTATTCAGGTTATCGCGAGCGGCCATCACGCTACCCCTACTATGATTTTCGATGAAGTCGATACGGGCATTAGCGGCCCAACAGCATCAATCGTTGGCGGGCTTTTACGTAAATTAGGTAAACAATCGCAAGTAATGTGTGTTACCCATCTACCTCAAGTAGCGGCACAGGCACATAATCAATTGTTTGTTACCAAGCTTACCGACGGGGAAAGTACTGAAACCCAGATGTTGGCGTTGACGAAGCAAGACAGGATCGATGAGCTTGCAAGACTATTAGCCGGTGATAAAGTAACCAAATCGGCGCTAGCGAATGCAAAAGAACTGCTTAAAAGCGCAGCATCGAACTAAAATGCAGTTGATTGGTCATAGTTGTCAATGTAGCATGCCTTCGCGCTTGCAATAAAACAGTCTCGAAATTCGCTTTAGCGAAGTTCATTGACACTAACAAAGGCAATACTGGACAAATTAACGCATGAAGTTGCAACACCTATTAGTAATTCTTGGTATCACACTAACATCAACCGCTTGCTCGAACTGGATTTATCGAATCGACGTTCCTCAAGGAAACTTCCTTGATCAAAGAGATGTGGAAAAGCTGCGCGTTGGAATGACAAAAGAACAAGTTATTTATGTACTAGGTAACCCTGTTGTTCAAGACTCATTCGACGATGACACTTGGTACTACGTTTACGATATGAAGCGCGGTATGAAAAAGCGTGGTGAAGATTTTCAAAAGCAAATGGTGATTAACTTTGTAGACAACAAAGTGACAACGGTTGAAGGTGACTTCGAGTTATCTGAAGACTTCAATACACCGCTTGATAACTAATTTTGTTTAAAAGGTAGCGTTTCTCGCTACCTTTTTTGTTTCTAATACCCTTCATAAAAACGCCTGTTTTTTAGAGATATATCGCTTACCTACTTGAGGTTTATATGGAACATAGTTTTTGGCACAGTAAATGGCAAAAGAACGAGATTGGATTTCACGAACCTGAAGGGAATGCACTTTTAATAAAGTATGCGTCTTTTCTGTTTGGCGACGATAGTCCTAGCACATCTTTAAAGCGCATTTTTGTACCACTATGTGGAAAGACCCGTGATATTGGTTGGTTGCTGGCTCAAGGTTGTGAAGTGGTTGGTGCTGAGCTAAGCGAAGTGGCTATTATACAGCTGTTTGAAGAGCTAGGTGTAGATCCTACCGTTACCACTACTTCCAACGGTAAAATTTACGCTAAAGACGGTTTAACCATTTACGTAGGTGATATCTTTAAACTTACATCAAGCGACTTAGGTGACGTTACGGGCATTTACGATAGAGCCGCTTTAGTCGCGCTGCCTAGCCCGCTTCGCGAGCAATATGCTGCGCATTTAATGGCCATTACTCAATGCGCCCCCCAGCTAATCATTTCTTTCGGGTATGACCAGAATGAAATGGCCGGCCCTCCCTTTAGCGTAAACGAAAAAACCGTCGACGCTCTTTATTCAGCGGACTACAACATTCAAAGGTTAGAGCGCTCGGTGCTTGAAGGCGGTTTGAAAGGCAAAGTAGACGCTGATAATTTGGTATTTGCTTTAACGGCGAAGTAGACTTTTTTAAAATTTGTTGCCAATACAAAGCGTTGAAATGGTTGCTTTAAAGTTTGCGTTTTAGCGCTGATTAACAGCGACACTTAAGCTATTCATACCCACACCAGCTAATGCGACTTGCTTAAATAAATGACTAGAGGCCAAGCAGGGCCTCTATGCCAAACAATATTGCACCTATCAACCCGCCTACGATCGTGCCGTTTATGCGAACTTTTTGAAGATCGCGGCCAATATTCAACTCTACCTGCTCAGCCATTTCACGCTCATCCCAACTATTAATGGTGTCGCGAATGTGACGGGTTAGAAATTCAGCCAACTCAGGCGCCATATATTTAGCCGCTTCTCCAATGTGCTTATTGAACGCTTTTGCTAGCTCACTGTCTTGCGTTAACGTGGTACCCAAATCGTTTAAAAGGCTCGACACCTTTGTTTCTGCTTTACCATTTTGCTGTTCAAGAGACGTTAAAAGCCATTGATGAAACTTGGCCCATGATTGCTGAACATACACGTTTAACGCTGGGTCATTGATGATTTTTTCCCGATAGCTGTTTACCTTTTTCTCCATTAACGGGCTGTGCTGTAGTTCGTAGAGGAATTCGTGTACTTGCTCATCAAATGCATGGCGAATGGGGTGATGCTCATCTTCGTATACATCTTCCAAAATACTTGAAACCGCTTTAACAGCAATGAGTGCCCCCTGCTCGCTTAGCCAACTAGACGGCAATAGCTTTTCAATACGACTGTATTCGGTTTTTAGCCAGACTACTAACGTATCTGCTATGTAGATTTGGGTTTCTGGCTCTGCAAGCAGTGAGGCCAATTTCCCTAACACCCTATCAAGCACTACCTGATGCTGGCGCTCTTTCGTAACGGTGCTTAACGAGGTTGCCATCAATTGCCTAAAATCAAGTTGGTTAATGCCCTTCTGTGCGGTTTTAGCGATAAACGCTTTCACAGGTTTGTCATCGAGCACGCGAAGAACGCCTGCAAAAGCATCGCATAGAAAGCGACTTAAACGGGTAGCGTTTCTATCTTGTGACAACCACCTTCCCGCGCCCTTTGCAGGGTCGCTGTCCCGAATTAGCTTCTCTATTGCTTCAGGATGAAAGAACTTTTCCTTAACGAACAATGACAGGTTATTAGCAATAACAGACTTGTTACTAGCCACGATATTGGTGTGCGGAATGGGGTACTTCGCTGGAATTGGCTTAAATAATGCCGTCACTGCAAACCAGTCAGCTAGACCACCGATGAGCGCCGCCTCACTGGCCATCTTAACAAGCCCCAACCACCATACTCCTTGCAAGTTTGGATAAAACTTGGGAAGTATAACCGTTAAAACAAATACACTTGCGGCAAAAATCAAACAGGCCAATGCAAGCCTTTTAGCCTTATTCAATTGCGTGTACTTGTCCTGCATAAACTACTCCGTTTAAATTACTCGTTTACCATCTTGGTCTATAAGTGGTGTGCCGTCTTCTTTAGCAAAAGGGCCTTGTGGCCATACAGGCAAAATATCCAGTACAGCTTCACTTGGCCGGCATAATTTCACTGTTTCTTTCGCGTTATTAGAATAGGAATTACCTTCAACCCTCCCAAGAGGTAAAGAAACTGCTTTTTCGTATTCACCTTTGGGGATGCAAACAATAGGCCTATTCACCAAGGTGGGATGCTCCAGCATCAATTCAAAGATGATTTCTTTAGTCACTGTTTCATCAAGTAACTCAAATTCGGCAGCATGCGACTTTGTTGTGCGAAGCGCTTGTCGGGGTTAAGGTTAGCTGCATTCAATAAATAAGTTAGTTGTTCACGTTCCCACCCAACACGTAAATACTCAATAACTTGCACCTCATACCCAGCGGCCTTGATCATCGCCAGTACGTTCCTAGACGTGCCGCACTCTGGGTTGTGATAAATCTTTATCATCGCCACCTAACCTCACTAAAAAGTAAAAACCACATATACCAACATACTATTAAAATTCGAGGACAGACACTCGCAAAGGCTAAAACCTTGCCTGTACTCGTTGGACACACACTCAAATAGCTACCTGTACTTCTTGGACACACACTCAAAAAAGCAGCTTGTAACCAAAAAGATGTATTCACATTGAGTGTCTGTCCATTTCTTTAAATAATTTCTTCAAGCGAGTGTCTGTCCCCTTCTGAGCTCCCTTCTGAGCTTAGAGCCATGTGGTGCAGAATGGTCAAATTCGCCATCCGATAGCAGATGAAACTATAAAATTAGCCATTACACTATTAAGGCAGCCTCCCCCCTTTGGCATATTAAACTAACCTTCTGATTTAAAATACTTTTTAAGAGTGGCATGATACGTGAAATGTATTTTATAAATACACAATAAAATTTGTGTTTGATATTAATACCGTTAAAGCGTGTTATTAAGTATTTATAAAATAATCAAGGATATAAGAATATGAAAAAGTCTATTATTGCTAGTGCAGCTATGTTGCTTTCAGCCTCTTTGCTTACTGGCTGCGTTATCCATGTTGGCGACGCTAGTGCATTAGAAGGCAGCGATTTCAGTTCTATTCTAGGCAATATTGACATAGCTGAAGGGAAGCACGCTGGCGATATTTCTTCTGTTAATGGCAATGTGGAAATTAGCGATCATGGTGGCGCGGATGAAGTCAGCATCGTTAACGGAAATCTTGAAATGGGTAGCCATGTGTCTGTCCGAAATATCGATATTGTAAATGGCGATGTAAGTGCAGCTTCACACCTCAATGTGCTTAAGGGTGTAGAGACCGTGAATGGAAATGTTACGCTTCCTACGCAAAGTACAATTGGCGGTAGCGTTGAAACAGTGAATGGAGACATAACAGCAGTTGATACAACCATTGAAAAACACATCAAAACACTCAACGGCGATATTACTTTGTCTGGCTCTTCTCACGTTTTAGGCGATATCGTATATAAGGAAAGTGAAAGCGCTTGGGGTAAGAAATCAGACAACAAACCTACCCTATCGATTAGTGCATCGGTTACTGTGGACGGCAACATTGTTTTGCACCGTCCAGTTAACTTAGATATTGAAAGCGACGAACTTAAGCAAAAAGTCATTGTAAGCTACAGTGGTGCGCAGTAACTTATCAGCTTAATCATTTAAGCTAACATTCTGGAAATGCATGACTGAACAAGAAAAGATGCTTGCTGGCGATTTATACTTTCCGTCAGACAAAACATTATCGGCATTGCGCAAGCAATGCCGTATGCAATTAGACGAGCTCAACACAACTTGTCAAAGTGACCACAAAAAGCGTACAAGACTACTAAAAGAGCTGTTTGGTAGTACTGGAAAAAGGCTTTACATTGAGTCTTCATTCAAATGTGATTACGGCGAAAATATTCACGTAGGCGAAAATTTTTTCGCTAACTTCAATTGTGTGATTTTAGATGCAGCGAAGGTCACGATAGGTGATAACTGCATGATTGCGCCTCAAGTCGGTTTCTACACCGCTACGCACCCATTAGATCCGGTACAAAGGGCAACCGGCATCGAGTTCGCCAAGCCCATTACTATTGGCGATAATTGCTGGATTGGTGGTATGGCGGTCATAAACCCTGGCGTAACGTTGGGAGACAATGTGGTTGTGGCCTCTGGCGCGGTGGTAACTAAGTCTTTTGGCGACAATGTGGTCATAGGTGGTAACCCTGCCAAAGTCATCAAAGAAATAGAGCAAGCCGAATAGAGCATGTGATGTTTTCGGTATCACATGCCTTAAAAAACACCTTTACACGAGTCCATACCAAGTCACATCTATCGATTTAATCTGAACCGGTAATTCAAAGACTCTTCAGGGGCCGCCATTAGTACCTCAAAGGCGGCCCCTGATTTTAGCCCAGTATACAGAGCTAGGTAAAATTAAACGCTATCCCGTTAGTAGTCTAAAGACAAACGCGCTCTATAAATCGTTAATCCCAGTCTGGAGCAAAATCTGGGTTTACAATTCGGTCGCCGTTATCAAGATCATCAATAAGCGCGAGCTCTGAATCAGTTAAATGTACACCACCGTAAGCTAAATTCTCTGCCAAGTGTACTTTACTGGTTGATGAAGGGATTGCGTAAATGTGACGTTTCTCCATCCACGCCAGAACAACTTGCGCAGGCGTCGCATCGTGGTTTTGCGCTATTCGCAATAACGTTTCGTCCTTCATTACTTTTCCTACCGCAAATGGCATATATGCAGTCGCTTTTATGCCTTTTTCCTTACACGCTTCAACAACTTTCTTATTTTGCATGAAAGGATGGATTTCAATTTGGTTGGTGTAAATCTCGCCTTTACCAAGAACCTTTTCGGCCTTATCTAACAAATCAATAGTGAAATTAGACACCCCAATATGACGAGTAAGCCCTTGCTCTTTCGCCTTCGCAAGATTGCCTAAGTAACTTTCGAGTGAAATATCATTACCAGGATATGGCCAATGGATAAGAAGCAAATCAACATATTCTAGCTTCAGCTTTTCTAAGCTTTCGTGAACACTTGGAATAAAATGAGCATCGCCCAATGACTCGTGCCACACCTTGGTGGTGACAAACAGTTCGCTTCTATCAAGGCCGCTGGTTTTTATGGCATCACCAACTTGTGCTTCGTTGTCATAAAATTGTGCGGTATCAATGTGTCTGAAACCAACCTCTAGCGCTTTACTGACTGACTCACGGGCCTCGTCACCTTTCAACCGAAACGTTCCCATTCCTAACTGAGGCATATCTTTCATTACTCTCTCCTTTTCCGTTTTGGTCTTACCCTACTTGACGTAGCAGCTTCACACTTTGCTACGCCATCGCTTAGAAAGAAGATCGTAATCATCGTGACTGAAATCAGAATTAAATGGGAGACAAACTTAGTGATTAAGTTGAAGAATGCACGTCACCGAAATAAAAAAGCCGCTAGCGAACGCTTGCGGCTTTGAGTAATCACTTACACGTCAAGAATAAATTAACTATTACTTACGTTTGGCGGGGCGCCCAGCTCGTTTATTTAAGCCTTGTTGCTTACGCACTTTATGCTTTTTAACCGAGCGACGCATGCGACTTAAACGCGCGTGGTCAAGTTTGCCCTGGCGTACATTAACCATAGTTTGCGTTTCATCCGGCAGTTGAACATGGCTACGAAGCGCGTTCACGTCTTCTAACCCTAGTTCTACCCACGCACCTTGCGGTAGACGCTTCTGCAGTTCAATTGGGCCATATTTAACGCGGATCAAGCGGCTAACTTGCACGCCCTGCGACTCCCAAAGACGACGCACTTCGCGGTTACGCCCTTCTTTCAACGTTACGTTGTACCAACGGTTCATGCTTTCATCTTCAGCATGCTGCGGCGTAGGCGCACCTGAAATTGTCAGGAACTTTGCTTCGCCGTCTTCCAGCTCTACACCTTTTTGAAGGGTATGTAGTGTTTTGCCTGTTACCTCACCGAATACACGTACTGCGTATTCGCGTTCTACTTCACATTTCGGGTGCATCAGGCGGTTGGCTAGTTCACCATCGTTGGTGAATAACAGCAGGCCACTGGTGTTCATGTCTAGACGACCAACGGTGATCCAGCGCCCTAATCGAATGGCGGGAAGGCGGTCAAATACCGTATCGCGACCTTCAGGGTCGTGACGGCTACACAATTCACCTTCGGGTTTGTTGTACATCAACACACGGCAAATTGGCTGTTCTGTTTGACGAGATAGCAAATGACCATCAACACGGATTTGTGCGGTGTGGTCGACTCTATCTCCTAATGTTGCTTTGGTGCCATCGACCGATACTCGGCCTTCTTCAATCCAACGTTCCATTTCTCGTCGCGAGCCTAGCCCTTGGTTAGCCAGTACTTTTTGCAACTTTTCAGTCATGGGTTTTCACTCTTTAATTGCTTGTTTACGGTCGCACGGTCTATTCAGA
>VMHT01027043.1_pt1 | contig 41885 bp, 25 predicted proteins | sample 4693611 | NCBI WGS metagenome assembly VMHT01 (sample SAMN12280063, study PRJNA550983) | marine metagenome | isolation source: seawater sampled from same location over 5 years 0.02-0.2 micron viral filtrate | place: USA: collected off the coast of southern California halfway between the port... ...
ACTTGTCCAGCTCAGCCTCTGTAAGAAGCAGGTGTTTAATTTTACCCACCTCATCCACACAGGTAGCATAGTAATACACTTTGTTAGCAGATTGGTGAGCATTCTTATTCTCAACTTTCATTATTAATCTCCATGATTATGTTGCATCTTATCCCAGTGTTCCTGTTCTAAGATTTCATATGATTCATAGTGGTATTGCAACCGTTCAATCAATCGGGGGATATCAATAGCACGCACCTTAGGTACGTCTTCTTCTCCCCGACAGAATCGAAAGTCATCGCATGATCCATGCTTGACTGTTGATTCATCCAATGTAAGGTAGTGCCAGCTTCTCATTCTGGCAACCATCCTGCAAGTTGCATGCCGGGTTCTTTGAAGAACCATTCATTGAACTCAATGTCCCAGTCACGCTCTTCAATAATCTCTACAATCCTATCGTAGATCTTGTAAGGTGGACCCCATGCGGTATCGTAGTTACCATCAAGGTGCATCCACTCCTTGTCATTCCACTCTTCAGTGAATACACTAAAGGCATACTCAGTCATCTCCCACTTGCAGCCCCAAGCTTCACGCTGAGCTTCAATGGTAGAGAAACCAGTCTCATCTGGTTCAGGCTCTTCCATAGGTGAGATCTTATCATACACAAAGCGATACCGAGTTGGCTCGCTTGGATCTTGTTCACAGTATTCAGCGAGGAAGTCTTCCATATCAGACTTACCACCACTCATACTGACTTCATTCATACACCAGTTAGGCATTTGTTCTCCATCTGCACAGTAGACTGCGCGGTTATGCGACATGCTTGGCATCCTGCCAATAGATTTGTTTTACTTCACTATCATAAGAGTCCCAGTGTTCCTCTTCCGAGTAATCCCAAGCATCAATGTCTTCGTTCTGAATCTTTAGAAGAAGATCATCTTTGTTCTTACAGTTAAGTACGTCAAGTGTTTCTTGTGAGAATGTAAACTGTACAGTCTCATAGTATTGCGAAGTTACTTCAACTTCAATCGTAAATGAATCGGACATTTAAATCTTCCTTTAGTTCATAGTCCATATAAGTATCATAACCAAGCTGATCACCAGCTCCGAGTAAGGAGGCAGGTTCATTAAACTCAGGCTGCACGTACACGGGTTGTCCCGAGCAGCCAAAGAGAAAAAACAATAGTAGTCTACTCCCCATCACTTTGTCGAAACCTTTCGTTACAAACATCAGCCTCTGATTTTTCAACAAGACCGTGGGTCAAAAGAATAGCGTGGAATCTATCCACTGTCTCTTTAATATCTATATCGTCGTAAGTTGCATACTCTTCGCTCCAGTTCAAGACATTGCCTGCTTCGGTACATTCAAAGATCATAGTCTCAGGCTCGCCATCTTCTGGTCGATTGACTTTACTTACGAAGAAATAATTATTTGCAATAAAATGCACCTCTTGTTTAATAATATGAGATGCATCGCCGGTACAGTCGTACCTAAATGTCGTAGTCCCCATCACGGAGTCTCCTCTTTTGTTGTTGTCTATTTGATTTACGTTCTTCGCCACCCCATGTCTTAGACCTAGGGCGACGAACCTCCCCATCTGATTCAATACGGCGGGGAAACTTCGGCTTCTTCTTCTGCTTTCGTTCCATCATGATACTCTCTTTCTACTTGACAGTAGTTCAAATAGGATACAATAGACAATGAACGCATGATTGTACGGCATTGTTCTAGTGCTTTGTCCAAGAATTCACCATTGATTACAATCTCATAGCGTTTGAAAGCATCATCATAGTTCTGTTGATAGCCATACTTTCTAGTCACATTAATATTGTATGATGTAATAGTTTGACACCAAGCTTTGCTAGCCATAGTATCTACAAAGTATGCTACCTTTGTGCCACTACCTTCACCATCATACTTGTGAGTAGCGTCGATATCAAGAGTTAGTTTCCACGGCCTCATAGTCATCTCCATAAAAGTCTTCACATTGAATGTCATCGAAATCGTCTTCGATAGGGTGCATTGTAGCATCTCCGTCGCCTGTCGGTCAGTCCGGCAGATCGAATTTTTTACAGAAAATAAAAAACCACGCCGCTGAGGGCGTGGTAAGTATAATCTTATCACGAGTAAAAGGTAAATGAATACCTACAATAGTTTGTTATGCGTTGTTTTAGCAGACGCATCCCTGCTACCACGCTTTATTATACTCCTGTGGGTAAAGAGTCTATAGTTTGGTGCCGGTAGGACTGCTTGGTTACCTACAACTTTTCAGGAACAGATCAAGTTCTTGTTACCCTACTTCGTACCACCTACACGAACCTGACTAAGGTTGGCTCATCCGATTGGACTCTGCCAGAGAGGTCACTCTCTTGGTAGTTGTGCGTTACTCCTCTGTTAAAGAGTTATTCCGCCACGGCTAATTACTAGTTAATTAGACTAGCAATGTAGTTTGTGTGTTTGATTTGACCACTACACCTTGATAGCGTCGATAGTTTAACACCTCTATGTGATTTGTTAGAGCAGTTGTCTTCATCACATGCTCAGGTGATGGGATCCACAGTTAGTAGACTGCTTCAACCATCCTTTCAGCGATACCTCTATCTTTATACTGGGTCACAGGTATCTGTTTAGGTTACCCAGTCTCATTCGTGCTACTACACAGGCTGATGTGCCTAGTTCATTTACGCAGTGATGCGTTTAGTTGTTTACGCCAGTCACCGGACAAGTTGATTGTTACCATCTTGTGGCGACCACGAGGACGAAGTTTCTTACCTCGTCGCTTCATGCTTTTGTAGATACCATCTGGCGTATAGCCAAGTGATTCAGCTACTTGATGTAGACTGTATCCCTTGATATAGTAGAGGTAATCTACCCGAGCGTTCGGGATAGTTGCTTTACGCATCGGCCTTCTCCATTCTCTCCGCTACAGTCTTCTGACTGCGGGCTTCGAGTTCAGTGGCAGCGGCTTTGGAAGCAACAGGTCCGCCAACGTTGTCTCGAATGTTGATCAGGCAGGCTTCATCATAGATGTAGTTGCCGTCTTCGTCAATCACTGCGTAGTTCTTGACTTTGTTTTTCTTGGATTTGGTGAGTGCAATTCCGTACTCATTGCAAACAGACTTCGCAATTTGTACTTTCTCGGACCCACCGCCAGACATGGCGATACCCTTGATCTTGTTGCCTCTTCCAGCATTGATCTCAGATACGCACCAATCACGATAAGACATAACATTTCCTTCCACTGCAAATTCCTTTCATGGTAGCAGTTTCACACACAATCAGCCGGTCAGTCAGTTCGACCGGCAGAAAAGACCGAAGTCGCAGAGGTGTCCTTTGTCGACGACGAGGCACGAGGAGGAGCAAAGACACAGGCTTAGTCTGCTAGAGACTTAGCCTTAGCCTTAGCCGTGAGCCATGACCTTAGAAGATCATAGCCTTGTCAGGATCAATGGTGAATGAATCCTGCTTGAGCTTCATGCCAAACAGATCTTTCAGATGATCCTTGTCGTTGTAGATGTCAGCCATTCCACGACCGTAGAACTTTGGCATGATGTGCATGTGTTCCACGCTTGTGCCAAGAGAGTCGTGAATTGGAGCCACAGGAATACCAGCCTTCTTAGCCTGAAGGATGATGTGAATGACCAAGGCTGCGTCAAACGAGTGAATGAAGCATGGCGGGAAGCCAGACTTCTTGTTGTTGTGTCGAAGTTTCAGGATGTTGACCCGATACTTCTTACCTTCCTTGGAGTATGAGATTGTCTCAGTCTCACCACGATCATCAACCTTCCAAGGCAAGTCGTAGATCTTGGTGCCAACAGGGTTGACCCACTCCACACACTTATTAAACTCTTTGTAGAACGACTTGGCATGTTCCTTGAGCATATCAATAAAGCCCTTGATGGCAGGGTACTTCTTGAACAGCGTGGCTTGGAATGTAACAGCCAGATCAAGTGCAAGATCTATCATCTGCTCAGGTGTCAAGCCCTTGAACGCCTCTCGAAGAATAGTCTTCGGCAGGAAGACAACCTTCTGACCTTGATCAACAGCCTTCTTCACCAAGTCGTAGGTATGTTCGCATGGTGTCATTTCACCATCCTCATTGATGTACTTGGCCTTGCCATCGTACCCAAGGAACTTAAGTGCAATAGGTTCGGCGGTTGAGCCGTAGCCTGAGAGCATTACGGTATCCTTGGCAAGATCCTTACGAATGAGCTTGCGATTGATTCTGGACAGGTACTCTGCCCAGTATCCACCTTCAGCCATGAACGCATCAACCACAGCCATGTAGAGATCGTTCCGAGCTTTCTTACTTGCCAATACATTGACAATCTCAGCAAGAGCTTGATCACCTGTCAAGCAGGCAATGTGCTGGAAGCCAGAGCAAGTTGCATCTTGTTGGACAATGTAAGAAGTTTCACCAGTTTCAAGCACCTCCTCCATGGCAAAGGCAGCGTCCAGAACCTTGTAGTCCATGTCGTTTTCTTTGCGGTAGGTCACAAAGTTTTCGATGATGTCCTTGTAGTTCTCCTTGGTCACATCATACTCATCGAGCAGGACCGAGGCAAAGGCATTGAAGTTGTCACCAATCTTGTACGCCTTGCCCCAGCGAACCAAGCTACGATTGAAGTGGTCGCCTTGGAAGTTGAGGGTTCCGTAAGCGTTGACGTACATCCGTGTACGCCAGTCGAGCATCCAGTCACAGTAGAAGAGTGGTGCCTCAGGAAGGCGATGTTCGAACACTCGTTCAACTTCTGCCTGAAGGAAGCCCGGACAGTCACCCACCTTCAACATTTTCTCCCAAACCCTTTGGTTGATTTGGTAGATGTTTTGTTGTAGGTATTCAATAGCATCCACAGTCATGACCGAGGGTTCCAAGTCCCGTCTGCGTGAGACGAGGCCACGGCGTTCCCCAGCTTTGGTTGGGGGTTCCATGAGCACCCGAGCACGGTCTTCATCAGGTTGCTTCCAGTTCCAAACACCATCTTCAACCATCCAAGCGACAATCGTTCGGGCAGCCAAGGTTGGGTTCTGTTTGTCTTGGAGGAGAAGCATGGGTCGTTGACATTCCTGAATGATCCGAGCTCGGGACCACTCTTGGTCCCTGCCCATTCCATTTTCGGTTTTCAATGAACAGCCATATACGTCGTTGTACAGTTCGCCGTACTCGCGTTGCCATGGTTTCATGGTCTTAGTTCCTTTTTTTTGGAACAGTGAAACAGTCTGTCCCACAGTGGAGCAGACTAAATGGGAACCATTCCCTTTCAAAAATGATTCCCTTATCCCCTTTATACCCGGGTTAAGGGTTTAGTCAGCTTCGTTGATAGCCTTGAGGGCTACCTGAAGCTGATCTCTGAGCAGTCCCTGCTTCTCCAGACTTTCGTCCAGACTCTCCTGAAGCCGGGCCTTAGCTCGTTCAAGGGCTTTGATATCACGACGGAGTTCCGCCATGATATCCCAGTTCTTTGCAGCCTGATGAGACACACGCTGCAGCCTGTCAACTCTAGGGTTAGCCATCAGGGACGCTCGCTTTGCCACTGGCGATAGGCTTCCATCATGTCGTTGTAACAGTCTGCCATCTTGTTATCCAAGAATCGAGGGCTCCAACGAGCTGGAATCTTACAAGCCAGAAGATACCAGCGTGGGAACTCCGGCTTGGAGTCTTCCCACATGTAGAATTCTTGACGGTTACGAGCCTCGGCACGAGCCTTAATTGAGTAGTAACTGGTCATCAGATAATCCTTCCATTGTCCAGATCAGACTGGAGGTTGTTGATAAATTCACGATCAAAGATAAACTCAACAGAGTGTATCATGATCTCACGACGAGTGACAATGACCCGCTCAGTACGAGTCGTTGACTTGACAACCTTCTTGGCTTTCTTAGCCTTGAGGTTACGCTTGATAGCGGCTTGTGACCGCAACTCGGCTTGCTTGGAATTCAAGCAGCCATTACCGTTGCCAAAATTTCTAGGCATGGGTATAGTCTCCAATTAAGGATGAAAGGAAAAAAGCAGATGGCCCTAAACGGATAGGGGTCTGGACCGGCAGACGGTCAGGCTTATGAGCTTTTAGGCTCAGACTCAGGCTGGTGGACCGTCAGACCTTGGGGCTAGTCCGGCAGACTAGACTCCTGACGGCCTGACGGCCCTCAGCCTAGGGGTTTACCGGCGTAAAGCCTAGGGCCTTACGCCAACAACAGAGGCTTAGCCCTCTGTCCCGTAGGAAGCTTCGAGAGCTTCAGGGGTCAGGTTAACCACCTTCACCGCTTTGAAGTAGCGGAAGTCCGAATCGTTCTTGGCCTTGTAGGCCATCTCTTCGGCAACGGTGTCATCCTTGTCCTGCCCAACACCGCTGATGTCAATGGCAGGGAAGCCATTGCCAGCGAGAAGGTTCATCCAGCGGAACTTGGTGGTGAAGATTCGTTTGCCACGGGACTTGGCACTGCTAACAGCACGCAAAGCCACCAATGGGTAGCGAACTTCGAGAACACTGCCACGCTCGGCGGCAGTGCTTTCGTAAACCTTCTTGAGGTCGGCCCATTCGCCAACGGGAATGGTACGAGCGGAAGGGGTGCGAGCACCGGGCTTCCAGAGTTCAACAAGGATTTCACCAGCCTTGGCAGGGCTGATCTTGATGAGGGTTACTGATGCCGAAGCATCAACGATAGGGTTGTCCCCGAGCAAGCCGGAGAGGATTGGGTTGAAATCACCCATAGTAGTATCCTTGCGTCAAAGACGCAGTAAGGAAAAGAAACCACACCAAACAAAACAGTGTGGCGAATAGTCAGTTAGATCGGCAGACCTAACGGACCCTAGGCATAGCATGGCAGGGCAAAGCCGAGCCAAGGCTAGGGATACTACTTGACGAGCCAACCTCTCGCCTAGGCGCACTCCTTTCGCAGGTCCATCTACGAAATGATGCGGCAGGAAAACACCTCCTTCCTTAGAGGGTTAATCCCCCCCGCTACCTGTCGGTAACGAGGAGGTTCATGCTACCTTAGAGGCAGCTTAGGAAGCTGAGCACGAAGCTCTGCAGCAAGGAAGTTGTTAGCTTTACGCTTTGTTTCATACAAACGCATAGCCTCTGTGACTAGCGGTGCATCCTCAATGCGTACGTTCGGGAACGCTTCCCCGAACAACTTGCCTGTCTTCCAACACTGGTACTGTCTACCACAGATGCGGTGGTACCACTTATACTCGCCACTGCTACGGTCGTAGGCAGCAAGCAGGAAGCTTGTGGTCTTCGGATCGAAGTCAACCTCGAACCGAAGCAAGCCATCGTTGTGTTGTTTCAAATAAGACATAGGATTATCTCCATAGAATTAAAAGAAGCAGCTGACCTAGTTACGCTCACCCCAGCTGCTGGGCGTTCCATCTCACTCGCCGCCGAGTTGTGACTCAAGGTCACAGATATAATCTTCAAGCTCATCGTGTCGATGTTTCATGAGATTATCTCCTGTCTTTGCGTGGATCGTTGACACGCTGGTTAGGATGAAGGATAACGGCAACACGAATCTTGCCGCTATTACGTCTGATGTCACTGACATGGATGGAGCACACCACCCCACTCTCATCAGTCAGTGTAATGAACTCGCCTGTACTGCGAGTCACATTGAGTCGTTGCATGCCATGTGGCACATGTAGATCTACTTCACGTTCGTAATTATCCACGGAAGCAGCCATCCTTTCTGGTAGCAGAACATAATGAGAAACCACTCAACAACAATCCACACCACTACACAGGTGAGGATGCTGTTGAGTACAGTAAGGAGCGTTTGTTTACGCATGATTACTTCCTTTTAGTAATCTTATCTGACAGGTAAGAACAGAACTTACACAAGGGATAGACAAGAGCTGTCATCACTCCTGATGTAGTCCACTCATAATCCCACTGATAATCAAAGAACCAGAAATCAGTGTGATCATGTGAAGCTGTAAACAACAGCATCATAAAGATAGAAGAGAAGAACACGACATGAGGGATGTAAGGTTTCATAGGATAATCTCCGAAACAAACAAGAATGACTGACAAGAAAGTTAGGGGTAATGGGGGTCAGTCTGTTGCCACACTACGCCAATACCCCTTACAAATTCGTGACCCCTATCGCCCTTTTACGGCTTGACCAAAGTAGAACCCCACGATAGTCACAAGAATATTTCTATTTTCAGGTGTGAATAGAAAACCATCTACATCAGTAAACACTGTCTTTTCTTCTGGGAACATCTTAAGTAAATCCCACCAACCATACACTGTCTCTTTATGTTCTACTACGGTAGTTATTCCGTCATTGAAAGCAATGATAAAAGGAGCAACAATAGTAGCGAACAGAATACATACAACAATACCACGCCTAACCAGCTTGCCTCCCGCATCACTGACTCTCGCAGCAGCTTGATTTGCTGAGTCATCCGATGCCTCTTGCGCCTGCATAGCTCGCATAAATTTTTCGTGATCATTTTTCCTTTTCTCCGCCATACTCTTAAATATGAATCCTGTCACACTACCTGTTAGCAGTGATAACATTTCTGGATTTAAAAACGCTGTTAACATATATGCCCTCCTATGTTAATAAATCAGGTGGTAACTCCATTGGCTTTGTGGAGCCCTTTAGAATGTCCCCTACAGGGTCCGCAGACTTAACAGGGGGTGGGAGCCTAGTTGGCTGCTTCGGAGCCGCAGAGGCCATTCTAGGCGACTTCGGAGGAATCGCAACTTCTGCCGTATCAATTTGACGAGGCATAGGTCTGTCTGGACTTTGCGGTTTTCTGGTTGGATCTCTGCCTAACAAGAAGGCAGATAGGATATGATTACTTATTGGGTTGCCACCAAAGCCATCAGGCCAGTTAAACATTTCTGCATCTTCATACGGTCTGGGTAAGATATCTTCTATTCCCTCAGATGTAGATCGAGTTTGGGGACCAAATCGAATTGGAGAAGGTGGGGTTACGTTAGATGGTTGAGAGGATTTTGTATCTTCTTTTATTTTGTGATGTTGTAATCTCTTTTTAAAATCCTCAAATCTTTCAGCTTCAATAGCATCCATAGCTTCAGGAGTCATCCAACGCATAATAGAATCTAAAATAGGTTTCATAATTACCTGTTCAGACAAAACAGGAACCTTATCAATTACCTCTCTAACATCTCTAGCCACTTGATCTTCACCTTGCAGTTCTTCTGAATCATCTGGTTCTGCAAAAAATTCAGCCATCATTCTTGCAATATCTGATCCCATTCGATAACTCTTCTGTAATGAAATAGAATCGCCTAAACCACCATAGGGAGCTGGCTTACCTCTTGTTAAATATGCTGCAGCATTATCTGCAATCAAACTTACAATATGGTTTAAAGAGCCAGCAAAGACGGGAGATCTAAAAACTTTTGTAGCAATGTAAGATTTGTAAGCATCTCCTTCACCAAACAAAGTATCATAGTATTGTTGTCTTCGTTTAGCTTGATCTTTGTCTTCTCCAAATCCTGTTAACCCCGAGATGAGTGCAGGCATTAATCCTAACTTAAGAATATCTAAAGACATCATATAGGCAGTATCTAGAACAATCATACCAGTTAATTGAGCTACCATGTCTTTTGTAGATAAGAAATCTGTATCCTGTAAAACTCTTTGATTGAAGAATTGGGTTGGATAAGATCTGTAAATTTTCATTAAGATATCTACAAAACCATTATCTGTATTAACATCCATAGCATTGTTAGTTACAATAGAAGATTCAATTTGATAGTTTACAAATTGTGATAAAGATTCAATAACCGATAAATATCCCTGACTCATTTCTGGATCAGATGTAGCATAAGCAACCTCAATCATACGAGATAAGTTAACTTGATCTTTATCTCTTGGCTCTTTACCTGAACCATGAATAGGACGAGCTTCAGAAGTAGCTTGCATTAAATTATTAAGATTCGTTAAGAACTGTCTATTTAACATTCCCGATTTAGATAGTTGAACAAACAGTTTACGAATATGACCATGACCCATAACTGTATAGGCAGCTCTCATAGCACGATTTCCTGCAAGTTTACTCTTCTTAAGAATTTCATCAATAACAACAAAACGTTCTTTTCTAGTTTTAGCATTACCTAACTTTTCTTGAATCTCAGGATCTTCCATAACTTCAATTAAGTTATTTAAAACACCAGAGCTTCTAAGTTTTTGAAGGTATCGCATAGATGCTCCATCAATAGCCATCTTAAATCCAGTAAGCAAACCAGCTGCTCCTGCTGTTGTAATACCTGCACCAAACTCAACCGCACCCCCTACACCAGAAAAGATAGCTTCTAAAGTTGTTCTATCATTTGCAAGTGTTGAGTTGTTTTCTTCGTAAGCTCTAAGCTGAGCATGACGTAAACCATACAAAGCTAAAGAAGAGTCATCAGTGCTAAGTTCATTCACAAGACGCAATGACATACTGGTTTTCATTCCAAAAGTTTCACCAATTTTAGCACCAGCATAACTAAACTCTTTACCATAAGATTTTAAAACTTCTAATGTAGCATTTGCTAATAACTTTGGAGTAAATAAAGCTTGCTTTAAAACTACTGTACCACGCAATGAAGAAAGAACACCTTCCATAATTGCAGAAGCAATGGTTAAGTTATCACCATATCCAAGCAGGGTCATATCTCTAGCTCCTGCTGCAGCTTTTGCTGCATAAACATTTGTAGTTTTAACAAATGGTCTACGCCCCATAGCATAGTCAGACTTGTCTCTTAAAGCTTCAATACCATCTTTTCTGTTTGTTTGTTTAGAAGGATCTCGTGTAAGAGAAACTTTTTCGGCTACATCTAACAAGTCTCGTGTTCTCATACCTCGTACACCAGTAAACTCTTCTACAGTTTGTGCATCTCTTGTATCCATAAATGCACCTTTATGCAAGTCATCACCAATGTTTTGTAAATGAGTTTCAAAGTAACCGAATAAAGGATTCTTAACTTCTTCACCATCTACAGTCATAAACTCTTCCATACTTTGTTGTAATGCCCAGTCTGGATCAATATCAAAAATTCTAGTTTTATTTTGGAACACAGCTCTTTGACTAAGCTCTGCATCTAAAATTTTAAATCTAAATGCAACAGAGTTTAATGGTTCTTTTTGCGCTTCAACAGCATTTCTTGTAGCGGTATTTTGAATATTAGCATCGGCAATTTTTTCAACTAATGCTCTTTGAACGGGATCATAAGTCTTATCTAAATTAGCCAAGTATATTGCCTGTTGTGTTTCTGTCATGCTTATTTCACTTTTTAGAATACCATTAGAAACAGCACGCTTAGAAATAATTTCAAAGGTAATTTGTAAGAAATTACTTTTTTGCGCTTGACTTCTTTGCTTCCATAACTTACCGTTACCCACATCGCCTTGTAGTGTTTTGTCTAAGTCTAGTCTTCTAATTTCTGCATCAATAAAATCAATAAAGCCTTTATTGTTTGCTCCCCATACTTCTAGTTGTGGAGTTAGTGTAGTCTCTGCATCTACTTGACCATTAGATACATTAATGTGAGGAATAATACCAGCACTAATAAGAGCATAAACATCGCATCTACCTTCTGGCCCTTCAACAGCTTCTCTTGTTCTTTCGTCAATATGTTCAATTAATCTATTTCGTGCTGCTTCGGTATTTGTTTTTTGATGAGGATTAATAATACCTCTAGATCGTTTCAGTGGCACAGATCCCACAACAGCTCTTTCTGGCATTAGTCCAACGTTCTTTAATTCGTTAATATTAGTTTGAATAAAGTTACGATACGATTCTACAAAGTTTCTAATCTGAGCCGCTTTAGGATTACCTTCTAGTGTAGTTGCTTCTTCATTATCTAAAGCTGTAAGCTCAGTAATAATTGCAGGCATATCTACTTCACCTAAACTGTTAATAGCAAGTTTAGAGTGAATAAACTTTTGAATTTCAATTTTTAAGAAACGAGATCGCTCTTCAATATCAGTTACCTTTTTGCCACTCATAGCCACACGGGTCAGTTTAGCATCGTGATCAACAAGCATACTTAACAAGAAGATGTCATCAAGATTACTATACTTAGTTCGTAAAGATTTAGTTCTACTGATAATACTATGATCACCGCCAATTATTTCACCAGCTCTTCTTAAGCCAGTAGATTGTGCTACATCTTTACCGCCCGTTCTATCAGCCATTTCATTTACAACAATAGAATAAAATACTCTGTTGTTATGGGAATCATCTAAATGACCATCGCTTTTCATAGATTTAAAATCAATGACACCATCTTCTAGTCTATATCTTTTTACAATTGTGCTTTCAAAATGTCGACGATCACTTGGTGAAACACCAAACTCATCTCGATGAGATTCATCCCACTGCTGTACCATCTTACTCAGTTCATCTCTACGCTGTTGTTTTTCATTCATTGCAAAGAGACTATGAACCTTTGTATTTCCGGGTGCTTCTCTATTCTCAGCAGCCATGCGATCAATATCTAAATTTAATTGATCAAGTTCATTTTGATACATGTTATACTCAGCTTCAGTTCTAATAGGATGAGTACCAACTGCAGCTTCTGTTTCTGTAGTATGGTGTCCAAACATCATATCTTCTCTGTTGTTAACTCTGTTTCTTTCTGTACCAATAACCCTGTTAACAACGCTAGAAAGTTTAGCATACTCGGCTGGCGATTCTTTTTTAAACTGATCAAAGGTAGATCTAATATTTAAAAGAGTATTTTTCATGTATGACATTACACCATGAACGTGCATCTTTAATCTAGCAATCAAACCCTTGTGAGTACTCTTAGCGTCTTTAGATGCACGATCTACTCTAGCATCTTTGTCTGCTTCAATAGCATCTAAGAGAACTTCACTTTGACTTTCCTTAATAAAGAACACAGTCATCTTAGCAACAAATTCATTTGGATTAGAAAGATAATAATTAATCTTTTTATTAATATCTGACGTTCTAAGATTGCCGTGCATGTTTCTAATTAGCTTAGTTAAGAATGCTTTGTTAGCTGGGTTGTTCATCATAATCATAAGCTGTCTATGATTTTCTCTATTCTCGTCTAAGTCTAAGTATCTATGCTGTGCAATGTGTACAACTTCTTCAAGAAGAATATCAATTGCACTAAGATCATCAGCTTTAAAATCACGAGGATCAATAATAATACGACCCTGCTTGGTATGCGATCCTGAGATTACATGAGTTCCAACCTTTGGTTCAGGGCTATTTAAATCTAAAACCTCAAAAGCAAAGTGATGTAATAACTCTGGGTTAACTTCAGAAAGATTATGTAAAATTACATACAACCTATCTGCAGCAAACTGAGAAATAATGCCTTCTGAAACTAAGTTATCTAATGAGTCAGAAGCGTGAATGTTGTGAGGATCCTGTCTAATTTTTCTTTTAGCATCTGCTGGATTAATTGGATCAGAAGGAGTAATAGTGTTTACAGCTCCAGTAAACTCATCTACTGAAGGAGTCATTTGTGCTTGATCAAACTCTCTTGAAGCATGATACAAAGCTTTTGCCATAAGTTTAATATGCTCAGCTTGTAATTCAGGAGACAACTTAGAGAAGCCAACCAATACACCTGTTTCAATTAAATGATCTTTAAATCGCTCAGCTACATGAACATCTGCAGCAGCAGCTTCAGTAGTCATTTGACCTAACACAAAGTTTCTTGCATGATTGTAGAATGGATTAGAATAGTCAGTGCTACCCTTTTCAATGTTTTCTACAATTTGTAAAGCTCTGTAAGTTTCTCTTAAAACATTATCTTTATTATATTTTTCAATAAAGACACTTACGTCCATCTCAAGATTATCTTCTAAGTTAAGAACCATACCCACCATAGGCTCATCACTTTCTACACTCAACATGTATCCCAAGATAATTTTTTGTTCTCTGCTAAGTTTGTCAATACCAGCCAAAGCTTGAGCATAGTTAGGCGGCATAACAATTTCCCTGCCGTATGCATTTGTTAAAACTTCTGTTGCACCTTCGGTAGTTAGATTAGAAGGAATTACCCCATGATCTTTTGCCATCTTAGATGCTGAGTCAAATCTTTTTTCAAAAAGAACATTACCATTTTCAGTCTCAGCTGCAGCATCAGTAAAATCTAATCCTTCAGCAAACTCGTTTTCATTCCTATATGATCTACGATAACCGTGCAGTGTAGTTTTAACAGTCTCTCCATCTGGATTAACTGAGTTTCTTTTTTTAATTTCTAATAAAACATCTCGTTCAATTTGAGCTTCTAATTGAATTTGTTCTAATGGCTTGCCAGTCATAGGATCAGTATTTGATAACTGATCAGACAAAGGCACATGTCGTTGTTGTTCAACAATACGCTGCCTTTGTTGCATTTGAATATCGTGAATAAGTTGACCATTGCTAAGAACGTGCAACATCTTAATAGCACCATCTAAGGTAATACCTACTCTACGAGTTGTACCACGCATACGAGAATTAACTTTTGTATATCCAGTACCAGATCCTGCAGTTTGGTTACGATGCCTAGCTGAGTCAGCAGGACGATTAGCTTCGGGAACTGATTTAAGTTCGCCATCAATCATAACATTGTCCCAACCATCCATAGGCTCAATAACAAACATTTCATTTTGTTTAGTAGCTTGATAATCAGGATCTTCTTTAATCATCATAAACACTTCAGCCATAAATTGAGGATCTACATTCTCAACAAAAAACTTAGATGCGTTAAGCATAATTTGCCTACGAACTTTTGTTTCAGTAATTCCCGGCATCTTCTTTTGAGCATGAGCTACAATTTTTTGTAGAATCTCTGGCTTCTTTAAAATATTAACAATACTCTCTGTAGATAAAACATGTTCAATTAACAGTTGAGCATCAAGACCATGAACATACCGTGGCTTAGTACTAGTATTAGTATTAATAATACCAGACTCAGATGGGTGATTCTCATTAGGTAACAGCTCAACATATTCTTCTGGAGCAAAAGCTAAACTAACTTTGAACGATAAAACACCATTAAACTTATTACCAATTTTTTGAAATACATCTCTGAATGATCTGGGAATTCCATCATCATTAAAGAGAACATCATCACTAAGAGCAGCTATATTGCCCTCGGGAGCGATATCATAAAAGCTAGTTTCTTTACCTGTTGCTTCATTATGCCATCTATTAAGATGCTCAATCATCAATCTTCGAGTTGCTTTCATTTCAGAAATTACTCTAACCTGATCTTCTTGACTCATTGTTTGAATATCTTTTAATAAAGTTCTTTTAAGTTGACGCTCTAACTTCATTAAACGTGGACGCATCTTATGCAAGAATAAAAGTTCTTCCCATCTGTTTTGTTCTACATATTCTTCAAGATTAAATTCTTTAGCAAACTGTCTTAGTTTTCCTTCTACAATTCTAGACCGATGAGATACATCTTCATAACCGCTACCAGCCATATCTTCTCTGTCATAGTCTACGGCGATAAACCGAAGATCTTCTGCTTCAGTGCTATGGTTTTTTAAATTGCCTAAATGATGTTCTTGAACAAATGAAACATCAATGTCAGGATTTTCAATAACAATATTAGCTTCAATAGCTGTAGCAATTCTTGGAGCAATATCATGTAACGTAGATTTTAAAGCCCATTCTCTAAACAATGGATTACCTAAATGTTCAAAAGGAACCATTGCAGTTTCAGGAGTAAATGCTGCCATACCCATATTGTTGGATCTACGAGTTACTACCTTAGATCTTTCTTGGGGACCAATAGCTCTTGGTGTTCTTTCTGGATGACGATCATCGCTAACAAATGAAGCAACTTTTCTAAGTCCTTCAGTATTGTCAGTAGTGTCTTTATTTTGATCAAGAATATCCATGGCATCATTTTTACCTCGTCTATTCTTAAGTTTAGCTGCCGATTGATTTGATGCCATAGATCTGTTATGCCATGCTTCCATTACAGCTTCACTATGATTTGGAGAAGCAGGATCAGCAATATCAACAAGATCGGTCATACCATCTTCACGCATAAGTTGAATTAAAATATTATCATTAGATCTAACTTGTTCAATTCTTTCATCTAACTGTTGTTTTAATTCTGTAATTTCTTGAAGGGTTGCATTAATAGATGCTCTAGTTTTAGGCGTTTGTTTAAGTTTTCTTAAACCATCAATTTGTTGCCTAAAGCTTTTAATTGTAGATCGTAGTTCCACAACCTCTGGATCTTTTTCTACATTAATTTCTACATCTAAATGCGCACTTTCAATCAATGCCGATCTAATAACTAACTCTTCAATTTTAGATTTAATCATTTGAACAGCAGCAGGATCATTCCTACGCAAGGCATCAATAAGAGCATCGTCCTGCATAAAGTCTTGCATTGCAAACTTCCAAATACCCTTGACATGTTTTGCAGTAGACCCCTCACCCTCCACGCCGCGTTGCTTCGCCATCTCTGAGGCATACATAGAAAGCTTGTGAAATAGTGGATAGAATCTGTGAGCAGCTGCATCAATACCAAACTGGTGATACAGTACAAAGTTTTCTAATCCAAGTAAATCGGAATCGCTAACAAAACCTTCTGTAGCATCACCAAAATCACTTGCCGCATCTGCGTCAATAGATCTACCCGTAGATGAAAGTCTATTCAGAGCTTTGATAAATCCATTTTTATTTTTATCATAACCGCTAACTTCTTCTCGCACTCTTTCCATTACGTCAGCGGTAAGAATACTATTTTTATTTTCTTTATGCTTACTAATAATTCTACCCAATCGAATCATTAAGTTATTATCAAACCTTGCTCCCTTTTCTTTAAAGATAGCCTTGAGGTTTGCAATAGCATTTTTTTGGGTTTTAGTATTATTGGTTAAAACAAGTTCAGCCACTTCTAACATAGCTTCAATTTCGTTATCAGTTAACTTGCTGCCATCATCTCTTACAAGCACTCGTAACTCTGATTCAATACTAGTCATTAGTGGCTCAATCATAATTTTGTTTGCCTTGGCAACTCTATCAATTTGTTCTTTTAAGAATGCATCAAACTCTTGTTTTTGTGTTTTAGGATCATAGAGCAATGCAGCTTGTTGAATAATTCTAACTTTTAAAAGTTGAGACATTACACCGGGAGAATCAAAAGTATTAGCTTTAGACAGTTTAATAATACCTGCATCTGTTCCGTCAGTTTGAATCTCTGATTCTCGAATTGTACCTTCAGTTCTTCCCTCAGTTCCCGGCGTTTCTCTAAAGACTCTACGCCCCTTTTCTTGAATCTGAGTAATAATCAAATTCTTTTCTTGTTCCGTTAACATCAAAACTTCATCAATAACTTTAGGTGCTTTACCTTCTTTTACTTGAGTTGCTGCTTTAGCACTAGTTTGTAAACCGTAATTTAACTCAACAGCCTGAGCCTTTCTAGCATTTCCTTTTAAAATTCTAGCAATAAAATCAAAAGCAACACCGTTATCCGTATCATTGACTGCATCCATTCTAAGTTGATCAGTTGTAAAACCATCTTCTCTTAGATCTTTCATAATAGTATCAATACCAGCACCATATGTTCTATCCATAGTTGCAGGTTTGAAGAACGATCTAAGACCGGGAGCTTCTTCTAATAATGATTTTAAATTTTTTCTATCTACTAGTTCTATTAAGCGAGCCATTGGTACATCTGGCAAAACACCATGACGTTGCATAAACTGTAAAGTTGTTACTGCACTTTCTTTAATATCACCAGCAATACTTGTATCATTTGCAATCTCAACAATATCTTTTAAAGCACGTTGAGCTAACAGAAGGTGATAGTCAACGTCATGTTTTTCTTTTAAGATTTTAGTTAAGACAGCTCTTGATCTACCTACAAAACTAGCAAGCTCTTCTCCGGGCTTAAGAGCCATATTTTTAATGCTCTCAGTTGTAATAGATTTTTGATTCCCATCTTTATCTACAAAGATAAATGGTTTTTCTGCACCAACATTAGCTAACATTGCTGACTGTAAGTGCAATCCTTGGAAAGTACCATCAAAGATACTTGTGTAATCAGGATCTGATGGATCTGTAAAGATTCCAGCAAACCCATCAGTCTCAGCATATGCGTTAATATATTCAGAGAAAGCGGATAATTGTAAATCATAAATGCCTTCAAATCCGTGCAAACGTTCAAAGGCTAAAGCCTTTGCACCAAGTCTAGAAAACGGAGATGCAAGAAAAACTGTACCATCTGAAATCTGTAATGGTGCAGCATACGATCCTTCATACCCTAAAGCTTTACCTAACTCGGGATCAAGTTGTCCATTAAATCCTTCAATTTCAACAGGCATAGTTTCTGAGTCATGCTCATAGTGAAAATACAAGATGTCATCTTCTACAATTGAACGTAAGAAGTTTGCTTCAATCTCATCAAATGTAGCTGCTGCATCTCTTGGATCTCCTGCAACAACAGGCGGAACTAGGTTGATAGGAGTGGGATGTTTTCTAGTATGTCTAATTCTAATTTGTTTTTCTTGTCTTAAGAATTCTTTAATTCTAGCAATACGTTCTGGAGTTAACTTAACAGCTAACGCGCCACGAACTCTTGCTCTTACAATTGTATCTGACTTAACTCTTTCAACATCAGCCTGTGTAGCAGGAGAGCTGTGATTAACATCAGAAACATTTCCTTGGTGTTTACTAGGATAAGGATTAGCTAAAGTATCTGGGTTAGCTGGATTACCTTCAGAGTCTATTTGCTCTTCAGTGTACTGGTGTCTTTTAACACCCTCACGCTTACCAATTAAAATATCAATAGCGCCTCTAGCTAAGTCTCTAGCATTTTGGTAACTAGTGATACCATTACCAAAACTACTAATTACACTGCCTTCAAAGTTTGGATCATCTGGTTTAAAGGTTAATTCTAAAAATCTAATAACACCGCGTCTAATAGCATCTGCCGTGTATGCAGAAGACTGACCCTCTAAAGATCCTTCAATTAAAGGCACGCCATCAGGATCACGCAAACCTACCAGTCTATCTACTAACTTTTGTTGCTCATAAGAGTTAACTAAATCTCCATTCTTAACATACCTAAGAATTTCTTTATGAACATAGTCAATATATTCTTGTGCATCTGAAGTGGTAACATAGTTTCCATTATCATCAATATGTAAAATATACTGACCAGATAATGGATGTTCAGTAGACGTAAAGATTTTTCTACCATAAGTTTTTAGGGCAGCTCCATCTTTCTTAACTTGGTTAAGTCTAACTAATGCTGAGTGTTCTGATGATGGTGCATTAGGATTCTTAACTGCATCTAATTCGGTAGCGGCTAATCTAGCACCCTCAATCTCACCCATTCTAATAAGAACTAAAGATCTTTGAGCATAAAGGTATTCTCGAAGTTTATCAACATCAAAACGATTTTGTCCATCGCCATCTGTAGACTCAATAAGAGCATATTTAAATAAAGTTGCTGCATCATTGGTTAAGTAATCATTAATAACATCTGTACCAAACTCAGATAATCTAGGACTATTGTGTCTAATAATACTATCCAGTTCTGCTTCGGTAATATGGCCTCTACCAGATTCTTCATATGCTAATAAACCATTAATAATATCCGAAGCAAAAGCTTCTTGAGCTTCGAGCGAAAGACTCACTTCGGGATTGGTTAAAGGCACGCTAGCGGCTCCAATAGCGGCTGTAGCGTCTACAATACCATCGCCGGGGTTTCTTCTTGCAATCTCTGCCAGCATGCCACTACGGCTGTCTACGATAGCCATATGATTTCCTGCAGCAGCAAGTTGCCATGTAGGAAGCATTTTATTAATACCGCCTGTGCGACTACCTTGATATGTTTCCATAGTCACAACTTGACCTTCTTTTTCTCGTGCAGCAAGGAACACATTTAGGTGAGCAATTGCATCCTGAGCCGCATAGCGTTCAAAGATTTCTTGAAGTTTGGCTTTAGTTGCCAGCTTACCTGTTGCAGGATCAATAGGAATAATAGCTTCGCCTTCTTTGGCTGTTAAGATTCTATATGCAGACTCACCCGTAATATCAATTTCATTTTCACCGGGAGTGTACTTACCTTCAGTTTGCAGAGCATCAGCAGCATACTGCAACTTGGGTGCAGGACCCATGGTAGTTTCTTGTAGGTTATTCATTACATCAATACTACGCAACGCAATACGAGCACCTAATTTACCTTCGCCTGAGAAAGCAGATAAAATTGCAAGGTCAGATCCGTTACCGTTATATGTTACAACTTTACTACCCGCGTTTTGTTCGCTTTCTAAATTTTGTAATACCTCTCTAACCTGTTGTCTGCTAAGAGTATTACCCGGACCACCCTTGCCATAAATTGTTTTTCTAGAGACAAGCTTGCCATTCTTTTGTTTAACAGCAATTTGAATAGAAATAATTTTACTTTCATCACTAGGATCCCATTCAGCATCAATGGTTACTACTTTGTCGTTAGTATTATTAAGCCATCCTTCAGGATCTTTAATGTCTGGTAAGTTTTCAGGATTAGTTAAACCTAAAGCTTTTAACGCAGAAACAGTATTTTTCTTTGCGGTTTCTGCTGTAGCTTGTCTTCTTGATTCAGGATCTCTAATTGTACTAGGCACAAGTTCTACTGCAGGACTATCTACAATTAAACCATCCTCTTGTAGTTCTTGCTTAACTTCATCTAAAATTTCAGTCATAGAAGTTTCTTCAGCAATTTTAGATGCTTCTTCAAACCCAAGAACATTAATAATACTTTTTAGTGTTTGAGCAGAACCTTCTAACTTACCTGCCTTTGCTAATGCCTTATCTTCTAATACGTCTAAGATAGCATTAACATCTTCTTGTGTAAATTGAAGTTCTCGATCAGCCGCTTCCAAAGCATCTCTTTGATCTGAGTCAATGACTTCAGCTTCAAGGGCTGCGGCAATAATAGTATCTTTTGAGAAAGGCGTATAAGCACTAATCTCATTTGCATCAACATACTTACGCCTATCAGCTTTAATAATATTATTGTTTTCATCTCTAGGGGTAAATAAATTTCTTAAGAAGTTTCTATACTTACCAAAATTATCTCTAACCTTAGCTTTACGAGTTGCTTTTAATTGCTGATCAATAATAAAGTCAGGATCAAATAATGCCCAAGCTTCTCTGCTACCCACCTGATCGGCTTTACTTCTAGCACTTTGAATGTCGTTTGAGTTTGCAATCATTAAACTTTCTAGATCTGCAATTGTTTTTGTAGACTGCACCCACTCAGTTCTATCTTGTCTTTTAAACAATGTACCATCTTTGTTAGACTTCAGTTTATCAATACGACCTTGAATTTTAACATTACGAATAGCAAAAAGATCTGCTTGAAGTTTACTTCTTTGCTTAATTAATGCTTTTTGTGCGTCTGTAATTGTATCTTCTTTTTTAGCAGTTCTTACTAAAGGAGCAATCTCTGGGTTTGCCTCATCAAAGTTTCTAATAGCCTCTTCTGCTACAGCTTCATCTTTACGAAGAGCAATTAGAATTGCATCCTTATTAATAATCTCAGCTCTACGTTTTTGAAGATTATGAAGTTGATCTCTTAAATGATCTTGTTCTTCTAAAAGTTTACGCATCAAGGCACCACTGCCATCAGCTTCAAATAAACTAGATCCTAAAAATTCTCTGGTTGAGTTTAAAACCTCAGCTCCAATATTAGTATGTTCAATATCCCCTTCTTCAAACATTTCTCGGATAGCGGCATTAATTTCTGCGTCCGTTGCAGTAGGGTCGAAGTTTCTTATATCTTCCCGTAATTTATTAATACCTGAAATTGAACATTTCTTAGTCATATAAAACTCCTAACAATCTAAGTTTGTATCGCCATCTCTGGCTCTTTTTTTAGCGTAATCTTTAAGTTTATTCTTTCTGTCTTCATTTATTTGTTGAGATCCCTCTACAACTTCTGGCTTGGGTTGTTGAGAAACCTGAGCTTCTGCTTCATTTTGCACAGGTTGAGACTGTGTAGCCACACTACTGTCATTACCATCTCCCGTATTTTGCGTAGCAGCAGGAGCAGCAGTAGCTGGATCTACTTTTGCTGGTGGTATTGGTTTAAGTCCAGCAGATTTAATTACACCCGATGCTACTACCTCTTTACCCAAGATTAAATCTAGGGCAGTTGCCATTTTTTGAGCTCCCTCTTCATTTAATCGCATAGAAATAACCTTAGTATCTCCATCAGCATCTTGATTAAACGTCCTAGTCATTTGCTGCTCTCCAATAGGCATGCGGATATTTAATACAATAGGGCCATTTAAATCACCATCCGTAATACTACCATCTAATACTTCTAATCCCTCAAGAATATTTGCCCGATTTGCGTCTGTAACATCAGTATTTCCAGAAATTATATCAGCAAGACTACCAAAGTGAGAGACAACTAATGAGTTTAAAAGACTTTGTTGAGTTTCAATCTTCTTAGCATCTGCTAACATCATTTGACTAGCTTTAAGCATAATTTCTGGATCTGCTTTTAACTTGTTAAATGCTGCTTGAGCTTCATCAGTATCCTTAAGTTGCATACTATCTATATCATCTAAATTACCTGTGAATAAAGAATTATCAGTTTGTGTCATTTTAATAGCTCTTGTCATAAACTCTTGCATCAACGGAGACTCTGCTGCAACCGCTTGAAGCAGAAGTTCTGGATTATCACTAAACTTCTTTTCAGCTTCAGCTACGGTAATACCCTCGTCACGAGCTACCCTAATAGCGTGGCTTCTAAGAACGTTAGCAGTCATACCCGCTCTATATGCTTGATTAGTCATAACATCAATTCTAGAGCTTTCTGGTAAAGCTTCTACCACTCTATTTAAGATTTCTCCTGTTAATTCCTTTAACGTAACAGGGCTAGAATCTTTAGCCTCAACCTTACGAGCCTTTATATCCTCCACAGCACGATGCATAAGTCGCAACCACTTAGGCATTTTTTTAACTTCTAAACTACCATCCTCATTTTCAACTGTAAATGTTTCTAATTTATTTAATCCCTCCGGGCTTCGATCTTGTTCTGCAATAGCAAGAACAATAGCCAAAGCTGGGTTATCATCTAAATCAACATTGTCAACTCTAACTGTTTCCATCTTTCCTGTTTCAGGATTTAACACTTCAACCTCTACAGTCATTTCAACACCATCAAAAACAGCTTCTGTTGCTAATCTAAATCTTTCTAAAGCTTCGTATTTTTTTCTACCGCCTACAGAATTAAGTTGTACAGCTTTGAATACTTTACCTAATGCGTTACTAAGATCTGCAGCAGCACCATCCTTTTGACCCATAGCATCTACCTTAGCACCAATACCCCCAATAATAGGGTTAACTACCTTACTGTTAATAAACTGCATCTTATAGTTAATAGCTGTTCCAATAACACCACCAATAGCACCTTCAACAAGAAAAGCTTTGGTTAGACTCATTTGACTTCCTTCATCAACAACCTCATTTAAATCAGATTGATTCAATGCACCAGCAGCACCTTCTTCTAAGAATGAGGGAGCGTAGCGACCACCCACAAAACGACCAAGCTTGTTATTCAAAAGTGTATCTGCAATAGATCCTGATCTAAATCTAGGAGCAATATATTTAGCCCCAAACTTTTCTCTAAGAAGTTCATCCCATCTAAAGGGTAAAGCATATCCGGCTGCATCAAAAGCATCTAAAGCTCCGGTTCTAGCATTTAAAAGTCTATTTCTAAAAGCTCGGCTACCTACATAATCAGCCCCTCTACCTATAGCTCTTTGTAGTGAAGTTTTGCCATCTGTTGCCATATTTCTAAAAGATCTTCTAATTCCTTTTCTAGCAACAGCTTTACTTGTAAGTTGTAAAGCCTTGTATGCAACGTTTACTTTCGCAGCAAATCCAGCAGAAGCCGCCATATACAAAATATCAAAACCAGCATCAGGAGAAGCAATAAAAGAATCTCTACCAAATGCGGCTAGCCAGCTACCAACATCTTTATACCAACTACTTTCAGCATAGTATGCGTCCACAAGTTTACTATTTAGTTGAGTATTAACTGCATTGTTAGCTAAGTAAAACCAATGATGAGGATTAACAGCATCTTCAGTTATAACCTTAAGCATTGCTGCGCCTTCTAGTATATTCCCACTTCCTAAAATTTCAGAAAGAGTACCAAACGTAGTTTTATCTACTTCTCTTAAATCATCATATTGTCGTTTAGCACTCCAACCTTCTGGCGGAGCAAGACCCATAATAAAATCACTAGGTGCATTATTAGTTGCTGCAGCATCTAACTCACCCTTAAAAGTAGATTGAATACCAAAACGCATAGCAGCTTGAGGTTTAACACTATCTATTACCTTTTCAGTTTCGGGACTTAGACCATACATATCTGGATTAGAAGATGCTAATGTTTGAGAACCTTGTAACATAAAATCTCTAAATATACCTTGGTATGCAGGGTTAGCAAGAATAAACTCTCTAGTCAAAGAAGCTGCAGTATTACCCCAAGATGCTCGTAAGAAGTTAGCATATTTACCAACATCTTCTGAGTTAATAAATCTTCTTTGTTTTGTTTGAGCATCATACATTACCATGCCAGATTCTAAAGAACTTATTTCTTCTGCTGAAAGAGTTCTACCCTCCGGTATATTATTAGCCTCTCTAAAAAATTGTTCTCTAGATGCTAGTGCGGCTGTGTTTGCTTCTCCTAAATCTTTTATAAATTGATAATCTGCTTCGAGGTCATTCATTCTTCCCATTATTCCAGCCTCTGTAGCTTCAGCTAAATCAATAGGAGTAGATTCACTAGGCTCTATAGTTTCATTTAATTTTGGCCCTACACTTGCTGATGTCGCAGCAGTACGTCTTTCTACTTGAGATTGTTCTCTTAATGCTTTACCTTCATCAGTTAAAACTAAAGGTTTCATTTCTAATGGACTCATTCCAGTAGCAGCAAAGTCTCCAGTCTTAGCTGCAGTAGCTTGCATCGCTGATAAAAATGGAGACTTTGGTCTTTCTTTATAATATTTAAAATTTTCTGGGTCTACTGGATACCGTAATCCACCCGTTGGGGTTCTTTCTGGAATAATAGTATCAGGAAGTGTATCAGGTCGATATACATATCTATTATTAGGTTGATTAGCGTCATTAAAATCTTTAATCAACCTTCTATTTTGAAGATCTTCAGGATCTTTATACCTATCTCCTGTAATTAAATCAAGACCAGCAGTAGCAACATCAATTCCATAACCTGCACGAGTAGAATCTTTTCTTTCTTCAATATCAACACTCATCTAATACCTCCAAGATTTATGAAGTTACCTTCTCCAAGATATATGGGAATATAAAGACCATTAACATCTGCTTTATCTCTAAAAATTCTGTAACCATATCTACCTGATGGAGGGTGTGTTCCAGCTTCTCCTGCATCAGTCCAAGCTGCAATTTGACCTAATTTTGGATTCTTGTAAGGACTACTAACTGTATTAAATTTTTCAGTTCTTCCGGTTTCGGGACTAAGAAAACCATATATGATTCGTTTATCAGAAATAGTTGGCCTTTTTAATGTATCTCCTTGACTAGAACCATCGTAATCAACAACTTCATATCTTGGATCTAATACTTCTTCAATATCTTTTAATCTTGTTTCAAGTTTATTAAAGAATCCATTTACAACATCCATATCAACTGGAGGTTGCGCACGTTGCATTGAGTCTACAACTTGTTCTCTTTTTGCTAAAAGCATATAGCCACCAAATAAATTTGCTTCTTGCACAGTCATCCCTGTTTGTGAATTACCAGTAAATTGTTGATCTACATTTGCCTGTTGCATAATTTTATTTAGCTCGGTTCCTAATGCAAGTCTAAATGCAGGTTCCTCTACTAAAACTTCTCGACCAGAAATATTTACTAACCATGAAGTAGCAGTGCCTGTTCCCCATTGACCAGCTTCAGCTTGATTAGTAAAAGTGATAGTATTATTTGTAACATATAACCAAGGATTTTCATCAGCTTCAGGAGGAACAAAGCCGTCTAAATTCTGAATCAAAGATCTTGCCTCGCCTTGTGCATCTCTTGTTTCTCTAATTTGTCTGCTATATGTTGCTACTCTACCTGCTTTAATTTCCCCGCCCACATAAGCAGCACCAGCATTATTACCAGATAAACTTGTACTTACCATTCTTAATCTATTTAATTTAGCACTTGCAGTTCTATTATCTCCTTGATTATGTGATCGAGAAAGAGTATGTTGCAAGTGTATTCTAGCACTACTAAGAGGTAAGTCTCCTTCTTGGTTAAAATCACCTGTACCATCCATCATCATAGGAACACCATTTCTTGGATCATATCCAAAATCTTGATCATAAATACTTTGTATATCACTAAGCATTTCTAAACCAACTTCAACACCTGCAGATGGATCTCCTCCAGCTCCATCAATAGCTCTTTGCATTTCTAAACCAACAGCTTGAATAAGAGATTGTTGCTCTGAAGTAAACCTTAAATCATCTTTAATACTTCTTGCGTCTACATTTTCACCTGCTTCTTTTCTAAGATATGTTTCAGGTGACATAACAAACCAATCTCCGTTCTCATTGCCAAAAGGTGTACCCGGAAAATCAAACTGATTACCTACTTGAGAAGTAGAAGTAATTTTATCGCCATAAGCAGTATTGGTTTGTGCCGCAATTTCATAAGAAAGCATTTGCATTATATTCTCAGGAGTAAAATTCTTTCCTGCGCCACCAACAAAGTTATATGTAACATTCCCATTACTATCGGTAACAGGAACTAACATCGCTTCGCTTAAATATGTATTAGGCATCCTGCCTCCAGCAATACTACCTTCACCACCAGCAACAGGCAAAGCTCCACTATTATTTACAGAGAATAAAAATGTTGATAAAAGACTATTTCTAAACTCATCACGATTCCGTTCAAAAGCTCCAACCGCAGCTTGAGCTTCTACCTCAGCAAGAGCTGCAGTAAGCATTAAACTACCAGTAACTTCTCTAACAGATTCTCCACCTTGATTTGCTAAACTAAGAGTTTGAATTATATCAACTAAACTTTCATCGCGACCGCCTAAAACTAAATCTCTAAACGCTCTCTTAAGATCATTATCAGTTGCACCAGCACCTGCAATTTGTGCAGCAGCTTGTCTACCTAATGGACCTAATTCAAAATCAAAATCTGTAATTCGCCCATCGGCTTGAACAATTCCACTATTAATATTTCCTTGATAAAAGAAAGATCCAATAGCCATATCTAAAACAGACAATACTCTTTGTCTAGACTCTTCTGGCATATTGGCTAAAGAATCTTCATCTGTTATTGAGCCAGTAATAGAAGAAATTTGAAGCATAAGACTTTTTAACATACTAGAAGACTCGTCTAATTGAGTTCCAAAATTTCTAGATTGCTGTAAACGTTCTTCAATTGATGCTATTTCAAAAGGATCGCTTGCTTGAAGATCGGGATTATCAAGAATTTCATCTGCTCCCGGCATGTCTATTACACTTATTTCTTGGTCAAATCCACCAAAAGTTCTTTCTACCGAATCATCTAATAATGATTGTAATATATCTCCCACATATTGATTACCTTCAATAAATAATCTTCCAATATTTTGAATAGTTACAGTTGTTTCGGGATTATTACTATGTGGATCTAAGGTTAATCTAAGAGCAACAAGTTGATTTTTACGATCTGCTTTATCTTCATTTGTAATATTAGGATCACTATCGTACCAACTGTTTAAAGCATCAATACCTCTAACAACAGCCTCTCTATTATCTGCTACAACTTGTGGATCCCTTTGAAAGGAACCATCTGCACCAATACCTAACCCAAACGCACCAGCTTGAATCATATGAAATGCTTCTTGACCTTCTTGAATTGTAGTTAATAAAGCAAAAGCATCATCAGAAGTTTTCTTGCCTGTATATCCCGGATAAGCTTCATTAAAATTACCAGCATTCCACGCTTCTGCAAATTCTGTAGCATCCTTAGAATTTTTAGCTAAATTAAAAACAGCATTAAATCTAGGGAAACTAGCAATAAGATCTGTACTAGGTGCAGGAATATTTACACTTTCACCTTCAGGTGTTGGGACTTGCAAGAATCCACCCCAAGTAATACCTGTTCTATTAGGATCATTTGGATTTAAAAAAGTTTCATCCATTCCAAAAACTGTAGATACAGTACGACCATTTTCAATAGTAGCTCTATCTCTAGCTTTAGAAACTGCTGCTACTTCAATAGGATTATCTGTTGGTCTATTATCTGAAAGAGAATCAAAAATATTTTCGTGAGAAGCACCGTTCAAATTATTTTCTAGCCTACCAACTTGCGAACTAATTCTGTTAGTCCCAGTGTTTCTACTTGATTGGGCAGATTCTCTTCTATTATTAAGCCTAAACAATTCTTCAGCTGCTTTACTTAACATATCTTCAGGACTTGCGTCAGCATTAGCAATTCTTTGTAGCACATCCCTTACAAAAACTTGTTCCCGTGTAGTTCTATCTTCATCTTGTAAATAAATTTCAACTAAATCTTTTACAGATTTTGCTTCAGCATATTGAAATAAATCATCATCATCTTGTAACCCTTCTAAAGGTTTTAATTCCTCATCACTTAGTTGTCTATTAAAAGCTTCAAAAGAAATTGAACCTACGTTTGCTACAACATTAGCAGCAGAAGAAACTAAGTCTTCATCTGAAGTGTTTGGACCCGGATCAAAAGGTTTTAATTCAGCTCCAACTGTTCCTTCATACCAATCACCTAGTCCAGCACGCAGTTGTGTTCCCATTTGATTAGTAAGACTTTCTAACATAGCTTGACTTTCATTAAAGTTAGGATCATTTGGATCAGTGGTATATCTACCAAAGTCTCCAACACCTTCTGCTTGTGCAGCAGCCAAAGTTTCTTCAGTTATGTAAGAAATTGCATCTTCTAAGAAATCTGATTTAGACACATAAGATGTTTGATTATCGCTTGTTAAGAAAACATTTAATAAATCTTCATCAACGACATCTGTAATTCGTCTGTTTCTAGTACCAAAACCTAAAGCTAATAAACTTTCAACAGCAACACCTGTATGTTGACCTGTTTGAGCAATATCTAAAGCTGCGTCAATACTTTCATGTGTTCCCCTTGCATTTCCCACTTGACCTTTTGCTTGTTCGTGGTTTGCAGACTGTTGTCTTTGAGTTTGAATTGATTCTAGATTTTCTAATTTTCCATTAATTTTTTCTTGGGTATTTTGAAATGTTTCAAACTGTGATGCAGTTCGCCGATCCAATTTACTAATTAACGCTGATGCCGCATCCTGTGGTAAGATATCTAATAGATTAGTAATACCTTCAAATTCTGCAGAAGCTGGCCCATAGATTTCACCCATATTATTCCAAGCAGCATTTGGATCATGAATTTGTTCTAAGACTCTAGGATCTCCTGTTGTTTCATACTGAGTAACTAAGGCATCTAATTCGTTTAAAGCTTTATTTGATCCTGCTCTAATTGTTAATCTATCTGTAGTTTCTTCAACAGTTGCAATACTTTCACCAAGAAGAGATCTACCCAACATAACAATCTCAGTAGGTTGACCTATCATTAGCTCTCTAATTTTTTGTTGTCTTGTTGCTTCATCAATTGTTTTGTCTCGAGCAATAAACTGCAATTGATTAGACACAGCTTGTGTTAATTTTTTTTCCTCAACAGAATTATATTGTCTAATAATATTATCGCGATTATCATCAAAGTTAAAACCTCTACCCTTAATTAAACCGGCACTAGTTTTAAATTTACTAATTACTTCAGCTGGAGAAAGCGTATCAATTTTGTATACAGGATTTTTTCCTGCTCTTAACAACTCATCATTTCTAGATTGAAATGTAGCCAACTCACCAACATCAGATGTTTGTCTTTGTACTAATACTTTTTTAACATTACCCTGAGCATCCCTTACAACATTGCCATCTTTATCTGTTTCATCTTCATAGTATTCAACTTTTCTAATATCTTGGGTTTCTGCCATTTTTTTCTTTAATTCTACATCATTATCTTGATCTAGCTTATTCATAAATCTACTAAAGAAATCTATAGACTGTCTACCGCCTCTAACAATTTCTTCTAATGATGCAAACTTATCTTGATCGGGATTTCTAGGTGCTAAATTGCCGAATGAATATTGAGTAGTTGAACCGCCGGTTTGAGTTTGTCCTTCAACAAAAAGCTCCGGTGCTCTTAACTGATCATTAAAAGCTTCCGAGGTTGCTGGCTCTCCAAATAGTGGAATGTTTTTTTCCGAAGCGTAGCGTTGTCGTGAAGAACTTCGTTTCTTATCTGGTTGTGGCATGTATTAGCTCCTTATGGTAATGCGCTTCCGGGTCCAGTGGGTGCAGCGGGTGTGGCGGGTGTAGGTCCATCAAACGCTCCAAATCCTGCAGCTGTTCCAAGGGCAGCAGTACCAAATTGTAAAGCAGCAGAAATATTTGCACCCTGAATAATAGCACCGGGATCAGGAGCATTATTAATACCGGGAATAAATAAAGCACCTTCATCCATATACGATTGTAAACTTTTTAATTTTGCTGTTGTTTGAGAATCCATAGTTCGATCTGAATATCGTTTTTGCAAAGTAGCATTAGTAACAGTATCCATGTAATTATCTAAAGACATTCTTTGAATAGCTTTCATTGTACCCGAAGCTGTGGAAATATTTTTAGACCCTGCTACACTTTTTCTAGCTGCCTCAATCTTAGCATTATTAGCAGATATATTTTTCATATTAACTTTATGATTACGATCTGCTGTATACTTCATAGCTCCTGCTTGAGTACCTAAAGATTTAGCTGTACTTCTATTATTAACAAGTCTATCATTATTAACTCTGTTAATTTGTGCATTCTTGGCATCAATTTGAAGTGCTCTTGCAAATTCATTGTGATAAAATTCTTGATGCTTAGCCATTGCTTCAGCAGCTTGAGCACCCCCACCCATTAAAGATTGAACACCGCCCATAACAGCGTTACCAACCATCATCATAGTCATTGGATCCATTAGTCAATCCTCCTTCCCCAACGGGTCTTACCTGTATTAGTAATTCTTCTAGACTTAGGCTGTACATAGTTTACGTCATTATATCTTAATGCACCAGACAGCCGTTCTCCAAACATAGCTTCAACTCTTCTGTTAGATTTCCATGAATCTACAGTTTCTTGGTATTCTTTTGCTCTTCTCTTCTGTATAATACCATCAACGTTAAGGTGGAGTCTATCTTCCCAATAGTTACAAGCAGCTGATAAAACATCAACTCTATCATCATGAGTTAAACTACCTCTACGATCTGTTAACCTAGTAATCTGTCTTTGATTAGTTTCATCTCTAGCAGGCTTACTATCAAATACTAATCTATGCTGAGACATGATTGGCTCTAGTGCTGCTAGGATTCTTCTTTCCTTCTGACCAGTTACTTTATATTCGTCGATTGCCACTTGCCCACAGCTTTCGGCAATAACAGGCCGAAGAAGAGAATTGAACATAGCATCACCATAGTTAGCCTCCACCCTAATATGACCTACATCATATTGGTAGGCTAGTTTAGAAATACGGAGGAGTACAGATTTGTCATATCCTCCCTCTAAGCCCAACAATTCATGAACAAAGACGTAGCCATTACTAAAGCTGGCAACACAAATACCTGTTTCATCCGCCCCACGACCTGAAGGGTCAATAAACATGACCCTATCTTGGTACTCAGTAAACACATCTGAGATCCACATAGGCTCATAGATGCAGTCTCCCGACATACCGAAAGACGGGACTCGCCTGTTAGCCGTGCTAGAAGCCCACACAATCTTCTCTGGGGCTAAATCTGGGCTGACATCCATTACGATCAGATCGCTCAGCTTGAGCGGATACTTGTCCTTATCGGCAAGACTAGTATCCAGCTTGTAGTGGAGGCTGAAGAGCGTAGGACCAACTTTAGCCTTACGCTCCATCAGAACCTCCATACTGAAACGCTCCGGCTGTGTGGGCATTCCCGGCTCTATATCAAGAGCCATAATCCAATCCGATACATCCTCTGCCTCAGAAGGTACAGAGAGATCAGGCATCACAGCAGGAAACTTAACCACGGGATATCCTTCTTTTAATTGATTATAAATACTATCTTTAATTTGCGGAGTCCCAAGGAAGATCACACGCCCTCCTACATTTCTAATTTGTTCTGCTTCAAGACATTTGTTAAGAAGTTTCTGTCTTGTTACGGCTGTCTCACAGTTACCTTCAATCTCTACGTCATCAAAGATTAAATACTCTGCGTGAGAACCAGTGATCTGGGCAGTGATGCCCTTGGCATAGCAAGATTTATCTTGACCAATACGAGTTCTAGCCTCTACGTTAAAACCAAAAGCATTATCCGTAGTGTGATCCCCCGGACGAAGATGTTCACAGTACGGAACAAGATCTAAAATCCTTCGAGTCATACTAATAAACTCTACAGCCTTGTTACCTGTAGCTGATACAACCATAATTGTAGTATTAGGATCTCGTAATAGAAACCACGAGGCTAAGCAGGAAGTAATAACAGATTTACCAAAGCCTCGCCCTGCCTGAAGTTGCATATCCTTTGGTCCCTTTTGCAAGGCATCTGCCATTTCGTATTGAACAGGAGTTGGTTCTCCTAAACCCAAGTATTTAAAACAAGCCCAAAGGTGATTTCTAAAATCATCCTTCATTTCTTGTGGTACTTCCATTAGAGTTCGCCTTCAATCTTGCGTAAGCGATCTTCGTGGTCCTCTACAATGTGATGTAAGTTTTGTAAGTTTAAGTTAATCTTACCCAACTCTTTCTGAATCTGCCATAAAAAGTTTACAATACCAGCCCCAACAATAAGTTCGATAAAAATTAACTCATTCATTTTAACTACCACTCATTTTAAATGGTGCAGCTTTTGACATAGCTGACTCTAAATCTTCAATAGCCTGTTGTGGTAAAAGCTCTAATGATTCTTTATGGTCATTAAGAACACCACGAATCACACCATACAACCCGGGTCCACGGACTGTAGGATCATCTAAATCTAAGATCAATGCATCAATAAGCATTTCTTGTAGCCTTTGTAATTTATCCTTCATTGTTTTCTCCTGACAGTTTATTAAGTAATGCTTTGCGACGTTCACAGCCGCCACACTTTTTAAGTTTACCGCCAGTAGCCCAGTCAATAGCCTTCTCAACCTTGTCACCTAAAGTTGGTTTAGGTTCTTCAGGTTTTTTCTCAAGCTCTGCTGGATCTAGCCAGTTAACAGTTAAACTATAGTTATCCTCAACAGTAATTTGTACTGCCTGCATTTTGCCCTCATCTAAAAAACTAATTGTACCAATTGCTTTTGCCATATTAAAATCCTTGATATCCGTCTACTTGCCTTGGATCATCCAAGGGATCTCCAAGTAAACCATAATTGTCATTAGTATTAGATGGGTTGTAAGTACGCATACAACCAACACATCCTCGACACCACGGGTCTGCAGCTTCTACAATAGTGCTAGTCCATTCAGAATCAACCAATACACTTTCTTGTGAATCGCCACTAAGACCCGCAGGTGAATTAAATAATCTACCATTGCCTCTATATCGAGAAGTCAATGGTTCATCAAAATCTACGTTAATAACATCAACTGCTGTTTCTGTAGTAGTGCCATTATATCTACGAACAGGGTTTGTAAATGGACCATTATCAGCCCAGCTTCTACTTAGTGAATCTTGAACTCCACCAGTTCCGTCTATACCCTCTGAACCACAACCATCTCCACATGGAAATGGAATTGTCTCACAAGGCCAAGGATCTTCAGTACCTTCTGCTCCTTGTAAATCGTGTTTAGTATTATCCCACTGTTCAGTATCAGGAACAACGCCATCTCCATTATCCCCAGAATAATTAGGATATCTTTGCTGTTCACTTCCCAAACCAAAAATACTCAGACCCATACACACGTTATCAAAAAAATGAGCAATGCCTTTTAGGGATAAACCACTTGTATTCTTAGTTGTAGTTGTAATTTTACTTTGATTAATTTTAGAAGGATAAACTCGATATTCAGTACCGCCCTGATCTTGACTAGCTTCTGAAGTAGATCCCGGGTAAGCAGCACTATCTTGTCTACCAAAATATGGATAGGTTCGAACACTAGTTTGTCGGTATTTAGGCAAGAAACCATTGACATTAAAACCTTGGCTAAGTTGAACCATAGGAGCAAACTCGTAAATCTCATCCCAATCAATAGGATTAACATCATCAGCTGCAAATAAAACTTCACTTCTTGCAGTGCCACTTAATTTAGTGGTATCTACAACTTTACCACCATGACTACAGTAGTTATAAACCCCACGCATCCAAGGCATAACTCTACCGCCTCTACTTGCATAAATTCTGCCTACAACAATATTATCAATATCATCTCCGTTTTCTAATGGAGCACCAGCATTTGATGGATCCATTCTAGTTGTAGATGTTTGAGTGTCTCCGGCACCGTCTGTATATGTATATTTTTCAGGATCAGTATTATAAGCACCAGCATCTCTAGCTACTAAAGGTCTTCTGCCTTCTAATGTAGTAGGATCTCTATTTTCTTCGGATGAAAATAATTTAGTCGAGTCAGAACAAATTTCTGGCTGAGGTGTACATTGCTCTACTCCAAGATTATAATTAGCACACTCGGCATGAACAATAGGCAAATTTCTTTTTTCTGTTGCGGGTAAATCTAAATAACAAATAGGAGCCCAAGGACTTGGATTAGACCCATCTGTATATGTAGCCGTTACAGTTACGCTATTTAAAACATAATCATAAGACGTAGATCCACCGGGATATTTTTTATTATTAAACTTAGAACAAGATGAACTACCAAAGCTAGTTGCCCCAGTTCCATCCTGATATCCACGAGTATACTCAGCACTAACTGAAAGTGTACTAATAGGGTACACATTATGATAATCTAAATTATCAAACGTAGGATCTGTAGAAGTACCATCAGCATCTTTTGGTTTAATATAACCAAGTTGTTGTTCCATTACTGAGTGAGTCATTCGTGTTTGTGTAATACTTGGGTTAGTAAATCTGTTAAAAGATCTTTGCGAAACTTTAGCGGAAGAATAATCAAAACTATCACCGCCACCTCCACCTCCTCCGCCGCCGCCGTCTAGCCCTCGCGGCAGCAGACCACCGCCACCACCATCGCCGTCAGGATCTACTCCTACGCAATCACATAAAAGATTTTCACATGTACGATCTGGATTAATAGTAATACCATCAGATTCGTATATTGGTTTTGTCCTATTAATTTCGTTGTCATAGTTTAAGGGACGGATTGTATCTGCCTTCTCTCCAGAAAATGCAGGATAAGGGGAGTTATTTCTATTCTGTGCCTTACCACAATCAATCTCATAAACTCTATCAAAGGTTACACGACAGGGCCAAACACTAGGACAGTTACCTAAAGCAGCCTCCGCATAGCCGCTATCAGTATCAGCAAAGATGTTTGAAAAATCTAATGACGATTTATCAGCACCATCAATAAAACCCATACTTGCTTGCATACAGGTTGTGCAACCGTCAAAATGCTGCTCATTACCTGAGCCTGCTGAAGTTTTAATCACACCACTTGCTGGAATGTAAGCATCAATGTTTCGACCACCCCAGACTTTACCATTAGGATAAGCAACACCCGGAATGTTTTGCTTAGGACCGTCAATAACCTTAGCTACCATATCAGTTAAAGTTGCACCTGTAGTAGCACCTGTAGCCTCTAAGGTATTATGAGTTTCAATTCTTTCTACAGAACCACTAGAATCTTTTAAAGATCCTGAAACAGCTACAAAAGATCCAATAGTAAGCGGATTACTATTACCCGGAGTACCATCTGTTTTATTGTTTTGATGATTAGTGCCGCCATCAATAGTAGTATCTCTAATATTTATTGCAACAAATCGTTGGACATTACACCCATCCGTCCTATCGTTATTCTGTCCATTAAATTTATTTCTAAAGTGATCTCTCTTAGCATCGCTGTCTACTAAATCAGTAGCACCACCATCGTTGAGAATTAAATTGTAATCGTTTTGATAGCATAAACAAAGCACATACCATAATTCATCATCATGAGTTGCGCTTTCTAACATAATACCATCTTCGTTGCCATTAATAGAAGTACCCGAAAAGAAATCACCTGATACAGCGTTTGGTACAATAATAGATCCATCTTTTAAACCAGTGTATTCTACAGTAATATCAATAAGCCAACACAAATTTCGTGAATCTTCATCATCAAACTGCTCGCCTTGAGCTGAGTCAGTTCTTAGAAATAATTTTGTATTGCTAGCTGAGTGCGTATCTACTGTAGTTTTGGCAATGTAAACAACTTCATTGCTATTGAAACAACTTTGATCGCATCTCCGTGCTGCGTAATATGACGGGCAGCAGTCAAACTCGTTAAAGGCACTCATTAGCAGGGACCCATCACAACGTTTGGAAGATTAAAGTAATAAAATTTATCTACATTATTATAAATACTACTAGAACCAAAGATAGTTGTATTGCTATCGGTAGCACCAACTGTAGAAGCAATCTTAAGTTTCCGTCTTTCTCTAATTTCTACAATCTGTTCTACCTGTACTGTACCCGTACCTGTAACAGCAGGCAATCCAGTGCTAGTGCTGTAAGTATTTGAACCACCAATGGGCATAACTCTGTAGTTATCAGGATATGAGCCTGTTCCGCTGTTAGCAGATTGGGCTACAATTCTAAGTCCGGGTCCAAGATAGTCTTTGGTGTTTCTTAATTCACAAAGATTAACCGCCATAAACGTATGGTTAGAGTCTCCAGCAGGATTAGATCTTCGTTTTAAATCATTGCCATTTGCATTGCCATAGGACAAAGGAACAAACTCATCACCTTCGGTTGTGATAGTTACCGTTACAGTTTGAGTACCAATACCTGAACCTACAGTAACAACAGGATGTTTTCTAAATCCTTTGGTATTACAAGTAACATCAAAATATGAGTTAGCTCCATCATCTGTAACAGAACCCAAAGTATAATCTGCAGCTGGGCCAGAGATAGCAGCAATAGCATTTCTAAGAGCAGTAGCTGTAGTGTTTGCATTGTGTCCATTGTCTACATTTACAGCACTAATACTTTGATAAGTATTTGTAGAGTCTACAATTGTAAGAGCAATAGTATCATTAGAACCTTCTGAAACCACAGCAGCCGCACCATTTACTTGGATTCTAGCAACCTGAGCCACACCTGTAGTTGCTAAATTTCCAAGAGAGATTTCTTGCCACTTATAATACCATTTGTTAGGGACAGCATCTGGACTTACTGTACCAATAGCAGTCTCGCTGGTTGAGCTGCCATCATCATTAATAGCTACCCACCCAGTAATCTTAGCCAAGAATGCTTGCTCGTCAATCCACAAAGGAGTTTGTCTGGTAAGCTCTAAGTCACTAGAAAATCTATCACCTGTTGCACCATCACCGTGATGAACGTGAATTGCACTAGGGGCAATCGAAGCTCCTGCTGAAGCTCTTGTGCTGGGGACTTCTACGGTCAGTTCTCCTGCCGCTCCAGTGGTAAAGGCTTCATGTTCTGCCTTTGTACCGCGTCTTTTCTGTACTCTACTAGCCATATTAACTCCTTAGTTTTGTGTGGACCTATAGGTTTGTTTAAAGATACCCTTAAACTCAATATGTGTAATGTTACACGGGGTAAAGCTATTACTCTTAATAAATACCCGTGTAGATTCTGAGTCGCCAAACACTTTGGCTAAGAACTCACCTTCATTTGTAACAGGAATAATCTGATCTAACTTAGTTTGACCATACAATCCCTCTTTGTAGAACGGATCTCGTTTAGTAGTTACACTGCGAGCCGTTTCTTCTCCTCGTTTTTGAACAACAATATCATACTCACCAGAGTTATCGTATCTAGTTGAGATGCTTCTTAAGTTAAGAACACCATCAATAACATTCTGTTCCCTATCTCGTACAAGTTGAGGAGACAATTCAATATTCATATCAAACTTTTTACCAAAGTACATACTACTAGATACGCCATCTTCTGGCGGATTGTATAAGAATCCTTGGTCTTCTTCTCCAAAAACAGTTTCTTGTAAGAATCTTTGATTATCTTCTGTTGTAATATTAGCATCAATAATTAAACCTTGATTTTCTGTAGCAGCAAAATCACTGTAATCACCTTCTAAAACAATTCTAGTTCTTTTACCATTCTCTGTATTATTTACAGCCTCAATAGCTTGACCAGCAGTAGGCCAAGTATTGACAGGAACCACAGTATCAATCTCTTCGTCTGCAAACGGAAGAATAATAGTAGTCTTATTTGTGGCAGAATCGTAAGATGTATTAGATTCGTCAACAGCACCTGTAACAGGATTGTCAGTACGAATTTGCATTTGAATTAAATTATCCAAACGCGGGACAGAACTGTTCTCTGCTTCTAAGAATGTACGAGATACAAAATAGTGGTTAGGTTTACTACCTGTAGTTTTTTTAAATGGTTGCGTATTTACAATATACAGATAGTTATCAAAGGATTCTAATGCCCACGCCTTAAAAGACTCACTAAAGATATATCTATGAAGTGAATTTTGCAACACTTTGTCACCAGAGAATCTATTAGTATAGAAATAAATATTGTTACGATCATTCTTATCAATCATAGCGATCATATCTTGTGTTGGAGCCGTGGTAATATCTCCAAAGCTAGCAGGTAGATAGCCTTCAGCATGGGCTGAAGTCTCTACAGCCTGCGTAATAGATGATTGATTAGCAGTAGAGTAGTATAAATAAATTTTCTCAGGAGCAAAGAAATAGATCTGAGATCCCAACAACTGTGGTCTAGAGAATGGATCAGTAGAATAGAACGTAGTGGGGGAAAGCTCCGCAGTAAACGGAGTTACTTGGTTCTCAGAACCCTGAAGTTCAAACTGAATATCATTATCTGTATTAATAAACAGAAAATCATAGAATCCAATCATGTTGTTGATAGAAGAAATCTTATCAACCGAAGATCTAATATCAATAACATCTGTATCTACAATAGTATTTGGATCTGTTAAGAATACATTAAAGAAATTACCAAACTCAGAGCAAAATACTGTGTCATCAATAGCAAACCACAATCTATTTCTCCATACCGTCAGAGCGTTAATAGGCTTTCGCTGTCTCTCTAATGACGTATTGCCAATAAGAGGACTTGGACCGGGATTAGTTTGTTTGCTGCCAGAAATCCTAGGCAACCAGCTGGGTGTGACTAGTTTCCATTTGTTTGTAGTACCATCAAAGTCAAGGACAATGGGCCAAGTACGCTCATCAAGCACAGAAAACTCATCTTCTGCTCGGACTGGCTCATAATAAGGCGAGCCTTCTCCCGGTTCGTTTACAGTTCTGTAAAATCCGGGTACAAAATCAAAGAATCTTTCGCGACATTCATAAACCTTTCCCTTACCTTTTTGCCCAACTGTAGCGTTTGTAACCTTTTGTACTCCAGTTACAATCTTACTACCTTCAGCTAAAGAGAACAATGTATGATGAGCACTATTTACTTTAGTAGTATCGCCTTCTTCAGGTGGAACAGGGATATTTTGAAAAGATACAATAGATTGACCAAGATCTGTTTGAGTTGCAACATTAAAATTCTTATCCTCAACAACCAACTTGTAGTCTCTAAGGCAATTTCGTAAGCCCATCTTGGTAGCAAAGTCTCCAGTCTTAGTATACGTTACATTAAGATTAGAAGTTGCACTTGTATCGTTAAGTTTATCTTGTACAAGCACAGCAGTTCTACCTGTAGTGCTGCCACCATTGTAAGTCATGATCAACACACCATTACTATTGTCACTTGCACCGTCTTCAATTACTGTAAAACCATCTTGAAAATGCGTAAATCCAACTTCTTTAAAATTATCTGCATAACATAAAACATATTCACCATTAGTAGAGTTAAAAATAATTCCTGCTAAATCTTCTAAGGTTGCAGCATCAAAGTCTGAAGCAATACTTTGTAAATCATTATTAGAAATAGAATGTAGGATTCTATCCTCTTGAATGCCATCATTGTTGGCTATTTGTTCTTCATAAAGAATAAAACCGTTAATACCTTCGGCTTGATTATCTGCAGGATCTGCCGTAGCCGAGATTGTAATTAATTGAGCACCCTCTGAATCAGTAAGAGATTTTAAAGTTGTATCTTTATCAATTCTTTTAATAGACTTAGAGTTAGAGTTAGTCAAGCCAAGGGTGTCAATAAAGTTTTGATTACCTACAATACCAGCAAAGTTTTCATGCGTAGCTGTAAGCGTAAGATTCTCTGTTGAATCATCAACAATAGAAATGCGATTGTTAGAAGAATCAATCTTAAGTGTAGCATCAGCACCAGCACCTTCAATTAAATTCTTTAAGGTTTCTAAAGTGACTGGAGTATCTGACAATTCTACGTCTGCATCAAGTACAGTACCAGCATTTGTAATTTCTTTATCTGAATTAGTTACTACACCAGTTGCTTTAAAAGATTTTAAGGGTCGGAGTTTTTGTGTAACTTGTAAATCTGAAAGATTAATTTCATATGTATCAGCTGCAACAATATTGGAGGGCTGTAAAGATCCGGGCTCTTTAGCAGTATCATATTCATTAAGTTCTACACTGTAGAATACAGATCCACGGGTAATAAAAAACTTATCGCCGTAGTATTTATCACCAGTTACAGCAGCAGATACATCTTTAACATTACCGGCAGGATCAGAACCAACTGTATTATCTAATAAGTGTACAGTCTTTTCCGTGCCGAAAAGTTTATCAATAGGATTGTTATTTAAAGCATCTAATTGAGTAGTTAAACTAATAGGTACTAGATTCTTACCTACTGTATCAGGCAACGATGAAGATCTATATTTAACCGCTTGACCCTGAAGATCTCGCACTCTTTTTTCTACTTTAAATTTGTATTCAATAGTATTATTACCAGTAACAACAGGAGCCGTACCACTAATAAGCTCAAGATCATCTACGGGAATGTTAACAGTTTTGTTAGGTTCTAAAAACTTTGTATTACGATACCGAGCAACCTCAACTCCTGCCGTAGTAAACAAAATAAATACATATTGACTAGGTTGTATTCCAAATTGATTACCAAACTCGGACACACCAGCTAAAGTTTTAGTAGATTTAACGCCAGTTGAGTCATAATATTCTAACCCAGCAAAACCTTCACCTGCAGCAGCATAAGCATACATTCTTTTAGTTGTGTTAGTTAAGTCAACTACAGTATTTTTATATGTACCGTCAATATTACGACGCATATTTTCTCTATAGCCTGCTTCTACAGATTTATTTAAAAGAATAAGAGCACTACCAAACAAAGCAAACTCAAGAACTTCTTCTGCCAGCTTACTTGTTTGGCTATTAACAATATAATTATAATGATCTAAAGTAATAGAGTCAAAATCAAAGTCTTGAAGCTCCATTCTTTTTAATGTTTTGTTTAACTTCCAAACAGTTAAGAATTTTCTCTTATCATCAGCAGTTAAATTCAAAGAGTTTGTCAATCTTAGGCTATAATTAATGCCAATAAGGTATCTATTTTCCTGATCAAGGGAGATCCATTTAAAAAAGATACGATCTTCTTCTTCAGGTACATACCTTGTAGTATCATCTGACAGGTAGTTAAACAACAAGGATCCGGGAGCCGGAGTATCTGTTGTTTCTGTAGCTTGATCTACATAAACTTGATCTGATCCTGCAATGTGTTCAAGCCCCGGTCTTTTTTCTGCTGACCGTTCTGTAGTAATAAGAACATTGTCTAGGTCTTGAGCTTCTGTTGGCAGTCGTTTGTTAGCTGCTTGTCTTCCAACACCACCAGCCAAACTTAATACAGGCATTCG
>VMHT01035472.1_pt1 | contig 41852 bp, 49 predicted proteins | sample 4693611 | NCBI WGS metagenome assembly VMHT01 (sample SAMN12280063, study PRJNA550983) | marine metagenome | isolation source: seawater sampled from same location over 5 years 0.02-0.2 micron viral filtrate | place: USA: collected off the coast of southern California halfway between the port... ...
AAGCATTGAACTCGTCGCCATCAAAAGGCTGATCTGCTATTTGCCACTCAACAGTGTCATATATTATTTCTTTAATGTAATCCGCTACGCCTTGCGCTATCGAATCTATTTCTTTCATTTTACTCATATTAAATCCATTATATAATCAGGTTCTAACCTTAACTCGTTAAACAATATTTCTTCTGGGTTTTCACCGTCCCAAACTCTTTGTCTTAATTGTTTTATTTCTTCGTCAGCTTCTTGGCTTGTTAAACCGTCTCTGCTTATTAATACTTGTTTTATATTATAACTCATATATTTTATTTTAACCAACCAAGAAGATCTAATCCTTTATGATATTCTTCAAAAGTGATCTTGTTATTGTTGTACTGTTCTTGTAATTTATTTAGTTCAATCATAATTATATATTTCTTCTAGCTCACACATGAGCATTTCATCTATTTGTTCTTTAGTATAACCTACAAAGTTAGGGTGATTATACGCTTTTGTCCAAGGGTTTTCCATATTATTTAAATTTAGCTGCGACTTCACGTATTTCATCTTTGTCTTCTTGATCAAGCCCAGGTGTTTGCTGAGCGTACATGCGTAGTACATAGTGTACGAAAGTGCAGTCGTTATCTGTTAGTTTAATATTTTTCATAATAGTATTTTTTTTACGTCGTAGCTAAGTGCTACTAATTCTAGTGTGTCTTTTATTGATTCTAATTCTTGTCTAGAATACTTATCAGTAAGATCTAGTATTGTTTTTATAGCTCTTTCACGCATAGTTTTTAAGGTAATAGTTTAACATAAAGTTTAATCTTGTTATTGGCGAGAGTATAAGCGCACGAGCTTTAGTCATACCTTTTGATATATAAATCTCACCATCTTGTTTTTGCCATACGCATCTATAATTTTGCTCGTATGTAGGATTTAGTTGATATGCTCTCATTGCACCGTTTTGCTTACGTACATAACCTGAATTGAAACAAGCAATGCGTAGTCGAGGTAAGTCTTTTACATTACAAACAGGATTACTTTTCGTAATATAATACTTTAGTCTTTGCTTGCTAAACGAAGGTACAGGAAACTCAAACTCACGAGTACCATTTTTAGCCTGCCGCTGTGTTGTTACTTCTCTGATTCCGTAGTCGATAAGCAAACGCTTTACGAACTGCTCTTCGAGCATAAACTGCTCTTGTTGCCATCTAGTCATAGTGTTTTAATTTTAGAATTAGTATAATTCCACAAGCGGTTGTGCGTGAACTTTCTAGCCTTCGCAAAGGTAGATTTTTGACGAGTTTGTACTCGATTGTACTCTTTGTCTGTAAGCCCACTGCACTGACCGTCGTGGGTGTGCTTGCGTCTATGCTCCGCAGCACGTAGTTTTTTCTGTTGTATAGAGTATTCGCATAGCTCTTTCATAGTCATTACGCCCATGGGTTGTCTGATTTTGGTACATAGGTGAGACCTTTGTAGTTAAACCACTCAGTGATACCTTCTTGATCTTTGTCTTCATCATAAATGAAAGCAAACTTTTTAGGTAAGTTGCCAACGGTGTAGCCTTTGTATACTTGATCGCCGAGGCGTATTTGATTATCTTTTAAGAATTTTATTTGTTGCATAGTATATTATATTTGTTTATTATATTATCTGTAGTGTATCGTATTTAATTTGTGTCACTATATTCTTTGAAAGCTAATGTTATTACACTGAAAAGCGATCCTGTATTCTTTTACAAGATTTAAAGCTTCTATTTTATTTTCTGCTTCATCTATTATCTCTGGTTCATAGGAGCCATTACTCCAATATATTATATTGTACTTCATAGTTTACTTATTAATTTAGTTAATTGTTCCGTCTTTGTGGTACATCCACTCGATGTTATTTAAAGAGAATCCTTGGTCTAAGAGAAACTCTTCACACTCGTGTGTTTGCATGTTGTAGTCGAGTAAATCATACTGATATACTTTACCGTCGCTAAAATCTAATACTGTTATATTCATGTTAACTCTATATTTAGCTTGTTAGCGGCGAAATTCATTAGTATTTCAGTGTAGTGTTTACCGTCACCGTATAAGTTCTCAATATACCCACCTCCGTGGAAGTAGTGTAATGCTTCTATTACTTCTTTTTGCATAGTTATGAATTTTTTACTATATTATCATTTATTACTTGTTGTAATTCGTCTCTTGTTACCTCACCCTGTAGTTGCTTCAGTATAAGGTAAGTCATGTCTATTTGTACGCCGTTAGGCAAAGTTTGTATATATTGCATAGTTATTTTATTTTAAAAGTTTTTACTTGATTTATGTATTTTTTCTAAAAACTGTGTAATTATAAATAGTATAATGTAAATAAATAAACTTATACTACATTAAAAAAATCTTTTTTTTAATCTCCTTTGTAGTTTAATGTTTTATAAAAGTCAAAAGCTGCTTTATTAGACAACTCTTCAAGCTTTTTATATTCTACTTCATTTTCCATTTGTTCATCTCGCCAGATCGTTACTTCATCTAATGTACCATACATAGTACAATTACGTATAGTGCATTTATATGTTTCACGCTCTGGAAAGTGTGGATTATAGTGTTTTATAATTCGCATAGTTATTAGTTATTATTTTATTATATTATCTTACTATTTTCGTATTAAATTTGTGTTACCACTTAGTTTCACTAGGTGCTTCACCTAAAAAGCTGTAAAGTTTAGTGTGTAATTCACTGATTCTTAATACAATAGTGTGCATAAATTTTCTCATAATAGTATTATGTTTTTAATGTTAAAAGGTGATTAATTATTTTAGTGTGTAAATGGAAGGGTAGATATTATACTACCCCTCTATGTACATAGCGATTAAAGTATTACTTTATCTCGCAAGATTACAGGTATTGAAGTGCTACTTGTGTAACTTTTATACTTTTCGAAACATGGCATAGTGTCAAGTTTACTTTTCATGATTTCATATACTTTATCATGATTGTACTTTACTTGTTTACCGTTTTTGAAAGTTACTTCAATTACTTGATTTTTACCGATTAGCGACTTTCTTACTACAAAGCGCTTTGAAATTAAATTTTGCATAGTTAAATTATTTAAAGTTATTATTATTATTTTTTAGTTACATATATATTATCTGTAAGCGATCGTATTTATTTTGTGCGAGTGCTATACACGCGAAGCGCGCTTTTTATTCTTCTCTTTATTATTAATTAACACTCACGTAGGGCGGAGTCTACTCTTCCGATCCTATTTCAAAATCAGGCTTTGATATATTAATTTGGGGCAGTAATACTACACGAGTTTTTTATCGCGTAGTACTACTGGTACTGAAGTACTTGAAGTATATGATTTATATTTTTCGAAGCAGTTCATTTTATTTAGTTTATCTTTCATTACTTCGTAAGCAAGATCGTGATTGTATGTAAATGTTTTACCACTTTTAAATGTTACTTCAATGATTTGATTTTTTCCGATTAAAGATTTTCTTATAACGAATCTTTTTGATTTTAAATTTTGCATAGTATTATTATTTATTTTATTATATTATCTATTTAACTTCGTATTTACTTTGTGAAACAACTTTGTTATTATAAAAATTATTACTTATTAAATACATATATATTATCTACGTCGCTACGTATTAAGTTTGTGCAATAGTTAGTATATAAGGGCAGGCTGGGGGCCTAGCCCGGGGCCAAAAGGCAAAAAATCTGCGGCAAAATGTAAAAATAAGGGGGGCCATGGGGTAAATTTATGCGTTTTTGTAACGCGCTGGTAGTCAACAGGTTAGGGCATAGCACTTTTCTCCACAATTTACAACAATATTTTAAAAAACTGTGACATTAGGGTATTAAAATATACTAGTAAGGGGCAATTGTCACACTATAGGTTAATATGAGTACCTTAAAACTTAAAATAACTATGTGATTAATAGGATTATAAACAAAAAGACGCAATATGCCACAAAAACTATCAGCTAGAGCTAAGGCTGCAAAGAAAAAAAGAGACTTAGCAGCAGCTAATACAAGACGTCGCGAGAAAATGCGTGCAGAAAACCAACGTAAGCGCAGAGCTGCGAAGAAAAATGGTAAAAATATTAAGGGCAAAGACTATGACCACACTAAAAAACGGTTTGTGTCCATAAAAGCTAATCGAAGTGGTCACGGAAAAGGAACAAGAAAAAATAATTGCAAATAAAAACATATAATGGCAAGAATAAGTACATATACAATTGACGGTAGCATCGACGGAACTGAGTTTCTGTTAGGTAGAGAAGCTGATGGTACGACAAAACAGTTTTCACTCAGTACGCTACAAGAGTACTTAAAAACAAACGACTTATCAGGCACAAGTGCATTTGGAGCCGCAACGTTTAGTGGAAACATAACAGCTTCAGCTAATGCTACTATAGCCGGAACGCTAGGTGTAACCGGTTTATCAACATTAGCTAGTGTAGATATTGGTGGTGGTAACATAGACGGAACCATCATAGGCGCTTCAAGTGCTGCTGCAGCAACAATAACTGATTTAACAATAACAGGTGATTTAAATCTTGGTGCTAGCACACCTGGAACATCTGGTCAATACTTAAGATCTGCAGGTGACGGCGCTGTACCAACTTGGGACACAGGAAGTTTAAACGATTTATCCGATGTGCTTATAGCAGACAGCTCTATTTACATTGGACATGATCCAACCAGCACAGACAGCACTGCTTCGTTTAACGTAGCTGTTGGCGTTACAGCACTTAATGCTATTATAGAAGGTGATCACAACATTGCTATTGGCCACGACGCTCTAGGAGCTGTTGAAGATGCTAGCCAAATAGTTGGTATAGGTTATGAAGCAGGTTCTGCTATAGTAGACGGGACTGCTCAAGCTGTATTAGTGGGTTATCAAGCAGGTAAAGCACAAACTACAGGTCTTAGAAACACGGCTATAGGTTACAAAACATTGTTAACAAACACTACTGGTAACAGTAATACAGCTATAGGTAACGAAGCTTTAAAAACATTAAACGGTGATGGTGGTTCTAATAACCCAGAGCATAACACGGCTGTTGGCCATAGCGCAGGTAGCTCAGCAACTACTGGAGACAGTGGTACATACATAGGATCAAATGCTGGTCAAAGCGTAACATCATCTAGCCACAACACTTTTGTAGGCTCTTCTGCTGGTCAAAATACTACAACTGGAGTAGGTAATATTGCAATTGGATCTCAAGCCTTGCAAACAAACACAGTTGGTACTGGATCTATAGGTGTTGGATATAGAGCTTTATTTACATCAAATCAAACAGACTCTAGAAATATAGCTGTTGGTAACACTGCTGGTGAAGACGTTAGTACAGGCATACATAATGTATTAGTTGGTTACGCCGCAGGTAAAGATGTAAGCACTGGTAATAGAAACGCAGTCTTAGGTTACAATGCTTTGTCTGCTTGTACTGTTGGTCTTAGAAACGTCGCTATAGGCACAGAAGCTTTAGATGCTAATGTAGACGGTAGTGATAACACAGCTGTTGGAGATGGTGCTCTTGGGGTTGTTGATCCTGACAGTGCAGTTTCAATGTACAACGTAGCTTTAGGTAGTTCTGCTGGGCATCAAGTAACTACAGGTGTTCAAAACGTTTTAATAGGATATCAAGCTGGTACTAGCTTAACAACAGGTAATAACAACATACTAATAGGGCACGGAGCTACTATTGGATCTGCTGCAGACGTTCACTCTATAACTATAGGTGCTGCTGCTACAGGTGAAGGAACTAATAAAACAGTAATTGGTACCACTAATACAACAGGTGCTAGAATTTATGGCCTTAGAACTCCAGTAACAAATATAGTAGATGCTACTCCATTAACAGCAAACGATTCAGGTGAAACATTTGTATTTAACGACGCTGCTGCAACTATAACACTTCCAGACTCTGGAGCTGGAGACTTAACAGGTGTTTATTTTAACTTTATAGTTCACAGTGACGACGCAGGAAACAAAGTAATAGCATGTGCAGATCCTACTAATGAAAAAATAATTGGAGCAGTTTTAACCGTAGATACAGACAGCTCTGACGCTAACGCGTCTTTTGCTGCTCAAACTGCAGATAGTTTTAGTAAAATAACAATGGATGGTACTACTACTGGTAGAGCGGGTAGTAATATAAAAATAACAAACTACGGAGCTGATAAATGGTTTGTTGAAGGTACTTTACTTTGCAGCGGATCTCCTGCTACACCATTTACTACTTCATAATTAAATTATGGCTTTTAAAATGAAAACTATACCAGAGGTGCTTGGCTTTAATGCTGAGCACTCTGAGCAAAAGTCTATAGTTTTCGAAAAAAAGCTACCTAAAAACGTCTGGGGCATGGTTGACATGAACGGCGTTATAAATATTAATAAAGATCTTAGCGCTAGGCAAAAAGCAAAAGCTGTTATGCACGAGCGATTACACCTTCAGCAAATACGTGACGGTGTATTAAAATTTGATAGAAACAAGTATCAATATAAACCAAAAGGTAGTAGTAAAATGATTACAATACCTATGAAACACATTGACACTAGAAGACGCGATCTTCCTTGGGAAGCATCTGTCGAAGCTAAAATGAAACAAATATATAAACGTAAAAAATAAATATTATGCCAGGATATAAAAAACCAATGATGGGACACAAGCCTAAAATGGCTCACGGAAATAAACCAAAGTCAGCAGGCTTAAAAGCTTTAGCTGCAAAGAATCCAGAACTTGAATACGTAGGAAAAGCTAAAATGATGGACGTAAGAGCTAAAATGGCTATGCCTAAAATGATAGATGATAAAAACTTTCCAAAAATGGCTCAAGATATGGCAGATGTTTTAGTTCAAAAAATGGATGGAGCTAAAATGTATAAGCCTACTAAGTATCATGACGGACCTAAAATGGCACACGGTAATAAACCTAAGATGTATGGTAATAAGCCCATGGATCACAAAAAAGGTCACTCAGGATCTTGGACCTATACTTCTTCAAACGGTAATACAACAGAAATAAGAATAGGAAGCAAAGACGATACTACATTAAAAAACGATGCGCAAGCACAAGTGCAAAGAAAAAAACAATTGGACAAAATTAAAACTAGCTAATGCCAGCAAAAAGACCTACTTGGAAAGACTCTAAGTATGCAGATGCTAAAGGTAAGTTTAAAAGCTTATCGCCTACGTCATTAGCAACATGGCTTATTAAATCAAGGCGTGGCAACAAAAGAGCCATTATTGGTAGCTTAAACCAGCAAATAGTATTTAATAGAAAGAAAAGACCTAGCTATGCTAAGAAAATGGTTACTACTAGAAACATAGTAACAAAAAGACTAGGTACTAAGAAAAAGAAATGAAAAAGCCAGGTAAAACATATAGAGGTGTTTTAAAAGCTAGAATTAGTAAGTTATATGGCGGAGATGTAACTATAGCTAAAGCAAAGAAGCTTAAAGCTAGAAAAACAGCAACGCCTAGAGACAAACAGCTAGCTAACTGGTTTATTAACATGCATAAAAAAAAGTAATATGAAAGTAAAAGCACCAAAAGGATATCACTGGATGACTGCAGGTAAAGGCGCTCCTAAGCTCATGAAACACTCTGGCAAGTTTGTAAAGCATAAAGGTGCTAGCTTAACCGCTGATTTTAAAATACAGAAACTACATAAAAAGTAATGCCTAGAAAAAAGAAACCAGAGCCTAAAAAAGGTACTGGTAAAAAACCAAAAGGCAGCAGTAGACGTTTATATACTGACGAAAACCCAAAAGATACAGTAAGTATTAAGTTTAAAACACCCGCAGACGCTAGAGCTACAGTGGCTAAAGTAAAAAGAATTAGAAAACCATTTGCTAGAAAAATACAAATATTAACAGTATTAGAGCAGCGAGCTAAAGTCGCTGGCAAACCTCAACAAGCCGCAATAGCTAAAAGAGGTAAAGAAGCTATAAGAAAAAAGCATAAAGCCAAAAAATAAACCCGGCACGGGAAAGTGCAAACCAAATAATAATAATTAAAACCAAAACCAATGACGTTTTTTTACCAGACTCAATCGTGGAGTAGTCAACCACAAATATCCGATGAAACCAAACAATTATGGGAACATGTATCTAATAAAGCCAGTTGGCGTATAGTACAGTTGCCTAATGGATTTTATCAAACCGAGTACCAAGACCCTAATAAAGAGACTTGGATCGACGTTACTCGTCGAGAAACTATTGAAGGCGCTGAGCAAGCAATTGACAGTTCAGTTGAGCATTACGCGAAAAAGCTAGACTTTTTGAAAGGCCCAAAAGTAGTTAAAACATTTAAGTAGTAATTTCAATTTAATCTAATTTAATATAATGCAAAACTCACAAGAAATAGTGAAGCACTTAAACTTTGGCAGCGATGCTCAAGATAAAGTCTTTGCTGGTATTACTAAATTGACACAAGCCGTTAGCTCTACACTAGGAGCTAGCGGTAAATGTGTAATCTTAGAAGACTTCATGGGAAGACCTATGATAACTAAAGATGGTGTAACTGTTGCTAACTCAGTAAACTTGCACGATCCGGTTGAAAACATAGGTGCAACCTTAATAAAAGAAGCTGCTAGAAAAACAGTTAGCGAAGCTGGCGATGGTACAACCACAGCTACAGTTTTAGCTCACTCAATACTAGAACAAGCCAAAGGCTATGAAAGCTCTCTAAGAGACATTAAAAACGATATAAACAAATCATACGATAAAACTATAGAGTACTTAGAAAAAGTATCTATACCGGTTGAAGGAGATATGATTGATCAAGTAGCTACAATATCGTCTAACAACGACGCTGAGCTAGGATCTATTATCGGTGAAGCTTTTAAAAAAGTAGGTAAAAACGGTACAGTTTTTATGAACTCAGACGGCGCTGATGAAACAAGTGTTGAAGTTGTATCTGGTTCTCAGATAAACCAAGGGTTTGCTAACCCTAACTTTGTGACCGACGTCACTAAGCAAAACGTAACACTAGAAAAGCCTTTAGTACTACTAGTTTCATCACCTATAACAACGGTAAGAAAAATACAAACAGTATTAGAATATGCCGTTACAAACAACAGAAGCATACTTATAATCGGTGAGCTTGAAAAACAACCGATGAGTGCTTTAGTTATGAATAAAATTAAAGGCAATATAAAAGCTAATGTAGTCGCGCCTCCAGGATTTAACTTCTGGAAAAAAGACTTCTTAGATGATATTGCTGCGGTAACTGGTGCCACTCACATCAACGAAGAGTTTGGAGATGATATAGATCTTATAACTCCTGACATGCTAGGTGAGTGTGAAAAAGCTGTATCAGACAATAAGTCTACAGTGTTAAAAGTAGCAAGCATACCAGATGCTGCAAAGGAAAGAATTAAAACTATAGAGGATCAACTCAATAGTGATACACCCAGTTTAAAAACTGAAAAACTACAAGAACGTTTAGGCGTATTATCAGGAAACGTAGCGGTTATAACTGTAGGTGCTAACTCTGATGTAGAGCTAAAAGAAAAGAAAGATCGCGTAGACGATGCGATTCATGCAACAAAAGCAGCTGTAAAAGAAGGTATAGTACCTGGTGGTGGTATAGCTTTACTAAACGCAGCTTCAAAGCTCAAAAGCGTTACTGAAGGAGAAAAAATATTTATAGAGGCAATTAAAGCGCCTTATAAAACAATACTAAATAACGCTGGTTTGGCTACTGATACTTTTGCTAATAAAAAAGGCTGGGGTATAAATGTAGTTACAGGTAGACCAGTAAGTATGATAAAAGCTGGTATTATCGATCCAGTATTAGTTACTAAAACTGCACTTAAAAACGCGGTGTCTGTAGCAACTACGATACTCTCAACTGATTGTGTAATTAACAACATGAGAGAGTAATGAGGGCTATAGGTATATTTTTAGTAATAGAAGAAATAAAAGAAAAACCTACTAAAACAAAAGGTGGTTTACTTTTAACAGATAAAATTAAAGAAGACATAAGATACCGCAAAGGTGTTATTAAATCTGCTGGAGATCTGGTAAACGGAGTCAAAGCAGGTGATACTATATATTATGACAAACACGCGGGCTTTAATATAGAAATAGAAGATAAAGTTCTATTAGTTATAAAGCAGCAAGATGTCGTTATAGTTCTATGAGAAAGCTAGAGGCCAAAGACATAAAAGACATCGGCCTTTTAAAGCATTATCGCATTGTAAGAAAATGGGCTTGTAAAAACAACAGCCTTAACGATGCTGATCTAGAGCTTTTAATTTATTTTGACTGTATGGATTTATTCACGCGTCAAGACTTTTTAAACGGCACTTATACATATTCTTGGGACAAAAGAAGATGGCAAAGGCTAGTAAGAGAAGGCTGGATAAGTGTTTGGAGACACAAGAATAATACAACACAAAAATATAGCTTGTATAAAACTTCGGTTAAGTGCAAGCTTTTAATAAACAAAATATATAGAATATTACTAGGTCAAGAAGACTTGCCTACAAGTAAACAGCGTAATGTAATTATGCAAGGTAAAACCTATACTGACAAAGTAATGAAAAAAGCAATAGAACTAATTAATAAAGATAAAACTAGATAAAACAAAACAAAATGGCATACGGAGATATTACATATGATCCACATAACATGAGCAGCGAGTACAGAGAGAAAAATGGTGTTGAGACTATTAACAAAGCTGTTTCTATAAAAGACGCTAGCACAATAGGTAGTGCTGCAATTAACAACTTAAGCAATACTGCTGATTTAAAAGATTTAACTGCTGTATCTGCTTCAAACAGAGCCGCTTTATACATTGGAACTGCAGGTAATTTATGTGTTTTGCTTTCAGGGCAAAGCGCACCAATTGCCACGGGTACTGCTGATGGAAATACTGCTAATAAGTTAATAGATTCAGGTGCTTCTTTTAGCGCTGCATTAACAAGTGGTACTTTTATTCAAAAAAGAGATGTAGCTGTAAATACTACAGATAGCACGGCTGCTTTTATTGGTGCGGTTGATAGTGCTACTACACTTAGCCTAGTAGATGCTGCTAATTCAAACTCAGATGTTTTTCCTGACGGAAACGAAAACTATGAAATATACAGAGCTGTAATTTTTCAAAACATACCAGCTGGAACTTTCTTGCCTATACAAGTAGACAGAATTTTTGCTTTAGGTACTACAGCAGATGATATTGTAGCAATGTACTAAGAATAGCTAGATACTACGGATCTGTAGGCCCTAAAAACTGTATGGAAAATCCTCTTACAAAAACAGATTATTTTACTAATGCAGAAGACTGGCTAGAGGCTTTGCTACAAAACAAAGAAGCTTTTACGTCAGAAAAATGGTTAAAAATAGCTTACAATGAAGATATAGATTTAAGCCAAGAAAAATGGACAGATCTTGTTGCAAAAAACAAAATAGATCTTAGTATAGAAATAGATTATTAAAAAAATAAATAGAAAATATGCCATTATTAAAGCTTAGACTAAAGTTAGTTAATACTTCAGTCAATAACAGCGCAAATAGCCAAATAAATATTTTATTGAGTTCTCTTCAGGCAAGAGCTACAAACTATGAAAATGTAGCTGGTACTATTACTATACTAAACGGTTTACAAAAAGTTTCATAATGAGTAATTTATTAGAAAAAGCAAGTATAGTTTTAACACCCACCGCTTATTCAGACGGCACGTTGCACAGTATAAAACCAATTAAAACTTTGGGTAGTGAACTTGTAACGAATGGAGATGGAAGTTCTACAACAGGGTGGAGCGTAGCTTATGCTAACACAACTCTTTCTATTAATAATAATAACTTACGAGCAACTGCAAACTCATCTGGTGCTTATGGGCTTTCGCAAAGTTTAAGTTTAGATACAACCAAAAAATATATTATAACAGCAAGTATAAATGTAGATAATGCAAGTGGTGGAACTGCTAATTTAAGACTTGCTACAAATGCAACTCTTGGCGCGAATATTACAGCTTTATCAACTGCAACTGGAACAACAACAACTACTTTCACCCCAACTGCTTCAACTATGTATATTGGTATTGTAGATACCGCAGATAGTTCAAGCAATTATGTAGAAATAGATAACATTTCAGTAAAAGAAGTAATAGACGCAGATTTTGACTTTTCAAGACCTACAACGGGAAGCGCAACGGGTATCGGTTCAAGAGAAAATTCAAGCGGTAATATTGAAAGCGTTGCAGCTAATTTGCCACGAATAGATTATTTAGGTGGAACTGGAAGTTTGTTGTTAGAACCGCAGTCTACTAATTTATACGATTATTCACAAGATTTTAGTCAAGTTTATTGGAATAAAACAAATGCAACCGTTTCAACATCTACAATAACAGACCCAACGGGTGGACAAAACTCTTTTAAATTAGTGCCTGATAGTGGTACTGGTGGCAATAGAAGTCTTGGTAGAAACTTTACGGGTTTATCGGGTTTACACACGCAGACTGTTTTTGCTAAAAAAGGCGAATATAATTACATAATGCTTCGAACAAGAAACGCACCGCAAACGGGGGTTATGTTTGATTTAGAAAATGGTACTTTTAACGTAAATCTTACATCAGCGGCTTTTGATAGCGCAAAAATCGAAGATTATGGAAACGGCTGGTTTAGATGTTCAATGACGTTAGACCCGTCGCAAATGACAGTAAGTGGTCAAATATACACAAGTTTTTCTGTTGGTATTACTGGAAGCGAAACAAATAATTTTAATGGCGACGGAACAAGTGGCGTCTACATTTTTGGCGCACAATTTGAAGAACAATCATTTTCAACTTCATACATACCAACAAGCGGAGGCACCGTAACACGAAGCGCAGACGCAGCAAACAATTCAGGTTCAAGTGATTTAATAAGTTCAACCGAGGGGGTTTTATATGCGGAACTTTCAGTTTTAAATACCGCTTCAACTGTAAGGACTATCTCAATTTCAGACAGTAGTATAACTAATTCCGTAGAAATTGTTTACTTGTCAAGCGGTAGTTTTGGATTTAGAATAAGAGCAAACAGTGCGGTAGAGTATTTAGAAACATCATCATTATCAGATGCAACTCAATTTGTGAAAGCTGCAATAAGTTATAAAAGCGGAGATATTAAGTGTTTTATAAATGGTTCAGAGTTCGACACAGATACGACATCTTTTTCTTTTACAAGCTCATTATCCGAGTTGGCTTTTGATAGAGGAAATGGGCAAAATAATTTTCAAGGAAAAGTAAAATGCGTTGCAGTATTTAAAGAAGCACTAACAGACGCACAACTAATAGCTTTAACAAGTTAATTATGAAAATAGGTAAATATGAGTTTAAAGATCAAGCAACTGCTGAAGCTAAAATAAAAGCCTTAGGAGTAAGCGCGGACGAAGATGGAAGCGAGTACCCAACACACAAACACACTGTTGTAAAGCTAGGACATATTGTTTTGGAAAAAGGTGAATATAACGAAGAAGGAGAAATAATTAAAGCACCAGTATTAAGCGACAAATACCACTTAGATGTTATGTGGACTTTTAGCGACGCAGAAGATGAAGAGGGTAATGTTATTAAAGCAGATCACCCTTACGGCTGGAAGTCTGCCGCTGTTAATAATATAAGTGATAGCGGAGTACACGGCTTTTACGGTGTAGATTATCAAGAAAATAAAATATAATGGCTAAACTAAATAAAAGCAAAATGGCTTGCAACAAGCCTAGAAGAACACCTAGTCATAAAACTAAGTCTCACGTTGTTAAAGCTTGCTCCGGAGGCGTTCAAAAAATTATACGCTTTGGCCAGCAAGGAGTTACAACAGCAGGTAAACCTAAAAAAGGTGAATCAGCAAAACAAAAAGCTAGACGTAAAAGCTTTAAAGCTAGACATAGAAAAAACATAGCTAAAGGTAAACTAAGTGCAGCTTACTGGGCTAATAAAGTTAAATGGTAGATGAATAAAATATGGCAGTGGCTAACTGGCGGCGTTATTAAAGAAGTTGGAAAAGTAATAGACGATCTAACTACTAGTAAAGAAGAAAAGCTAGAAGCCCAAAGATTAATAACAGAAATACTAGAAAAAGCAGATAAAGAAGCACAAGAGCAAGTGACTGCAAGGTGGGAGTCAGATATGAAGTCTGATTCAGTTTTGTCAAAAAACATACGACCAATGGTGTTAATATACTTAACAGTTGTATTCACCCTGTGCGCTTTTTGCGATGGTAATATTGGTAATTTTAAAATAGCTGAAGAGTATATTCCAATATTTCAAACCCTGCTTGTAACTGTTTATGGCGCTTACTTTGTAGGAAGGTCTTGGGAAAAGGCTAAGTCTATTAGTAAATAGCGCTTAATATAAGTGATTAGTATATAATAAATTAAATAATAATCAAATCAAATTAAAATGAGTACTAAAATTGAAGAAAAAGAGTTGAAAGAATTATCAACTCAACAGTCTGTCAAGGCAAGATTATTGTCTGACATTGGAGCTATTGAAGCTCAAAAACACGAATTACTACATGCATTTGCAGAAGTCGTAAGCGAGTCAAAAAAACTCAATGAAGAGTTAGAAGAGAAGTACGGTAAAATTACAGTAAATCTTGAAGACGGATCTTACGAGGAAATTAAAGAAGAAGATGGCCAAGCTGATTAGAAAAATAAGTATTGGTGCAGATTATAAAAACGAAGCAATGCATTACTCTGTAGGCCAACAGGTTTACGGAGGTCATTGCATCTCTGATATATTGCACGATCAAAAAGACGGATCATACAATATATACATCGAAAAAAACAATGAAGTCATACCGTGGAAAAAGTTTAATTCTAATATGGCTATATCAATTGAGTATAATTTAGAGTACTAATGCAAAGTTTATACAGCTTCATTATACAACCAAAAAACGGTAGGTATACAAATGAAGTAAGCGTGGGTGATAAAAAACTAATTATCAACACTACAATGGACGACCATAAGTTTGTTAACCGCGTAGGCGTTGTAATGTCAGTGCCACTTATAGGTGATACAGATTTAAGCGTTGGAGACGAAGTTATAGTTCATCACAACGTGTTTAGAAGGTTTTACGATGTAAGAGGTGTTGAGAAAAACAGTAGCTCGTATTTCAAAGAAGATATGTACTTCTGTTATTATGATCAAATATTTTTGTATAAGCACAACAACCAGTGGAAAGCACCTGGTAATTTTTGTTTTGTAAAGCCTATACTTAAAAAAGAAAAACAAATTATAAGCGATGAAAAAGAGCAAAAACGTATTGGTATACTAAAATACGGTAATAGCTCATTAGAAGCTTTTAAAATACACGAGGGGGATCTGGTTGGATTCAGCCCTAGCAGCGAATATGAGTTTATTATAGAAGAAGACAGATTATACCGCATGCGAACTAATGATATTACAATTAAATATGAATACAAAGGAGACGAAGTTGAATATAATCCAAGCTGGGCAAAAGGCTGTGGAAGAACTTATTAAAGTAGCTAAGGAACCTATTGTAGATTCAGGAGACGACATAACAGCTGACAGACTTAAAAATGCTGCAGCTACAAAAAAGCTAGCTATATTCGATGCGTTTGAAATACTAACTAGAATACAGCTTGAAGAAGATATGTTAAACGAAAAGCCTAAAAAAGAAACTAAAGAAAAAACTTTTAAAGGCTTTGCTGAAGGTAGATCAACATGAGTTACAACCAAACTCTAGTTACTGTACTAACTGATTATATAAAACCTAAGACTGTTAAGCAGATGAATAGGTATAAAAAGTGGGGGTACGGTTACAACAAAGATCACGATGTAATTGTAATATCTAAAACAGGTGAGATAGGTGAAGTATACGAAATACAAAACCTTAAAATAGCTTTACCACCTGCACAAACCGTTGCTAAAAGCAAGCAACAGAAATGGGTGCCATACGAGTACCCAAAAGAATTAAGTAAGATTAAGTCAGTATTTGATTGGGAAAATTACCCATCAGAGTTTAAAGAAAAATGGTACGATTATATAGATGAAGAATTTACTAGACGAGAAAACGGTCACTGGTTCAATAATAAAACTGTGGCTACTTACATTACTGGTTCTCACTATATGTACTTGCAGTGGACCAAGATTGATGTTGGGCACCCAGATTTTAGGGAGTCAAACAGATTATTCTTCATATTCTGGGAAGCTTGTAAAGCCGACAAGAGATGTTATGGCATGTGCTATCTTAAAAACAGACGATCTGGATTCAGTTTTATGTCGTCTTCAGAGCTCGTGCATCAAGCAACAACATCTAAAGATGCTAGATTTGGAATATTGTCAAAAACAGGGTCTGATGCTAAAAAAATGTTTACAGACAAAGTTGTACCAATATCAATCAACTACCCGTTTTTCTTCAAGCCAATACAAGACGGTATGGACAGGCCAAAAACAGAACTGGCCTACAGAGTTCCAGCGTCTAAGTTTACAAGAAGAAAACTCGATGCAAACGAGTCGCTAAAAGAAATAGAAGGACTTGATACAACTATTGACTGGAAAAACACAGGTGATAATAGTTATGATGGTGAAAAACTAAAGCTGCTTGCGCACGACGAAAGTGGTAAGTGGGAGAGGCCAGACAACATACTTAATAACTGGCGCGTAACAAAAACTACGCTTAGACTAGGCTCTAGAATTATAGGTAAGTGCATGATGGGCTCAACAAGCAACTCACTAGATAAAGGTGGTGAAAATTTTAAAAAGCTTTATTATGACTCAGACGTTACAAAAAGAAACCGCAATGGACAGACTAGCTCAGGATTATATTCTTTGTTCATACCTATGGAATGGAACTACGAAGGATATATTGATATGTATGGAGCACCTGTCTTCGACACTGCGGAAAAACCGGTACTCAACGGCTTTGGCGATGAGATCGAACAAGGAGTAATAGAGTATTGGGAAAATGAAGTAGAAGGCTTAAAAAACGATCAAGACGGATTAAACGAATTTTACAGACAGTTTCCGCGCACTGAAAGTCATGCATTTAGAGATGAAGCTAAACAGTCTTTATTTAATCTAAGTAAAATATACGAACAAATAGATTACAACGAAGATATAACTAGATCTTCACTCGTTACAAAAGGTTCGTTTCAATGGAAAAACGGTGTTAAAGACAGTACTGTGGAGTTTATGCCTAATAGAAACGGTAGGTTTAAAGTTAGCTGGGTACCTAAAATAGAAATGCAAAACAGAATAAGACTTAAAAATGGTATTAAGTTTCCTGGCAACGAACACGTTGGAGCATTTGGCTGTGATAGCTACGATATATCAGGTACTGTTGACGGTATAGGATCTAACGGAGCTTTACACGGGCTTACTAAGTATTCAATGGAAGAAGCGCCATCAAACAGCTTTTTTTTAGAATATGTTGCTCGGCCGCAAACGGCTGAAATATTTTTTGAAGATGTACTTATGGCTTGCGTATTTTATGGCATGCCAATACTAGCAGAGAATAACAAGCCAAGACTGTTATATCATTTTAAAAGAAGAGGCTACAGAGGCTTTTCAATGAACAGGCCTGATAAAGTTTTTAATAAACTTTCAGTAACAGAAAAAGAAATAGGTGGTATACCTAACTCTTCGCAAGATATGAAGCAGTCGCACGCTGCGGCTATAGAGTCTTACATAGAAAAATACGTAGGATTTAATAATCAAGGTTGCGGCGATATGTATTTTAACAGAACATTAGAAGACTGGGCTAGATTTGATATAAATAACAGAACCAAGTTTGATGCTTCAATAAGTTCAGGGCTAGCTATAATGGCTTGCAATAAAAACCTTTACACACCAGTTCAAGAAAGACAAGTTAGAAGTATAAACCTTGGAATTAAGAGGTATGATAACAAAGGATCAAGATCAAAAATAATTTAAAATAAATGATTAATAAAGCTATAAAGAGTTCTTTTCCCAGCCAAGCGGTTAGTGATTTAGAAAAAATGTCACTAGAATATGGCAGCAAGGTTGGTAGAGCTATAGAACATGAGTGGTTTAATACTAAAGATGGTTACGACGGTAAAAATGGATCTGGTAGATATTCAACGTCAAAACAATCATTTCACTCGTTAAGACTATATGCTAGAGGGGAGCAGTCTGTTAGAAAATACAAAGATGAATTATCGATTAACGGTGATTTATCTTATTTAAATTTAGACTGGAAGCCAGTACCTATTATACCAAAGTTTGTTGACATTGTTGTTAACGGCATGGCTGATAGATCGTATGATATTAAAGCTTATTCACAAGATCCAGCATCGATACAAGAGCGTACAGATTATGTCACTAAGATAGCTGAAGACATGCAGGCTAAGCCTTTTAACGACGCGGTAGCTGGTCAATTAGGTATAGACATATACCAAACAGATCAAAGCAAGTTACCTGAAACTACAGAAGAGTTAGAGCTTCACATGCAGCTTGACTACAAGCAGTCTGTAGAAATAGCAGAAGAAGAAGCTATTAATAGTATTTTTGATAAAAACAAATACGAGCTTATATCTAGAAGAGTTAATAATGATTTAACTGTTATAGGTATTGGAGCTGCTAAAAGTTCTTTTAATAAAGCTGAGGGTATTAAAGTAGAATATGTAGATCCTGCTGATCTAGTTTACTCTAATACTGACTCACCATATTTTGATGATATATATTACGTAGGTGAAGTAAAAGAAGTTTACTTAAACGAGCTTAAAAAACAATTTCCAGAGCTAACTGACGAGCAGCTAGAGTCTTACCAAGGCTATAACTCTTCGTACAGCAGCACTGCTTACAACTCTAAAGCTGACGAGAATAACACAGCAACAGTATTATACTTTGAGTATAAAACATATGCTAACCAAGTTCATAAAATAAAAAAGACTGCTACTGGCGGTAGTAAAGCTATAGAAAAAAATGACACCTTTAACCCACCAGCGTCTGATGAATTTGAAAAAGTAGACAGAGCTATTGAAGTTATTTACGAAGGTGCTAAGGTAATTGGTAGTAAAGATCTTTTAAAGTGGGAGCTTAAAAAGAATATGATAAGACCAAAAGCAGATACAACAAAAGCGCAGATGAGTTATGCTATCTGTGCACCGCGCATGTATGAAGGTCGTATTGAAAGCTTAGTAAGTCGTATGACTAACTTTGCTGACATGATTCAGCTTACGCATTTAAAGCTGCAGCAAGTGTTGTCTAGAGTAGTACCTGACGGTGTTTACTTAGATGCTGATGCTTTAGCTGAAATAGATTTAGGTAACGGTACTAATTACAACCCACAAGAAGCACTTAACATGTACTTTCAAACTGGTAGCGTAATTGGTAGATCTATGACACAAGACGGTGATATGAACCGTGGTCGTTTACCTATTACGGAACTTAATTCAAATGGAGGTAATAATAAGATTAGTGCACTTATAAGCACTTACAATTATTACTTACAAATGATGCGTGATGTCACTGGCTTAAACGAAGCTAGAGACGGAGGCGTACCAGATAAAAATGCTTTAGTAGGACTGCAAAAATTAGCTGCAGCAAACTCTAATACAGCAACAAGACACCTATTGCAATCAAGCTTGTATATAACCCTAACAATGGCAGAGTGTATTGCAATGCGTGTTTCTGATGTTATAGAGTACTCGCCAACTAGAGAATCATTTATTAAAACATTAGGCAAGTTTAATGTTTCTACGCTAGAAGAAATGTCTAACTTACATTTGCACGATTTTGGTATATTTTTAGAACTTGCACCAGATGAAGAAGAAAAAGCTAAACTAGAAAACAATATTCAAGTAGCTTTACAGAGCGGTCAAATATACTTAGAAGATGCTATAGATATTAGAGAAGTGCGTAATATTAAACTAGCTAATCAACTACTTAAAATACGTAGAAAAAAGAAGCAAGATTTAGATCAACAACAAGCTCAACAAAATATACAAGCGCAAAGCCAAGCAAACGCACAAGCCGCACAAGCCGCCGCCGCTGCAGATATGCAAAAGCAACAAGCGCTTACAGAGTCAAAGGCTCAGTTAGAGCAAATGAAGTCACAGCTTGAAATAGCTAAAATGGAAAGAGAAGCTGCAATTAAAAAAGAGTTAATGCAGTATGAGTTTGAGATTAACAAACAATTACAACAAGCACAGCTTGCTGTTGTAAAAGAAAAAGATAAGTTCAAAGAAGATCGTAAAGACGAAAGAACTAAAATACAAGCATCACAACAAAGTGAGCTTATAGATCAAAGAAAAAACAACGCACCGCCTAAAAGTTTTGAGTCCGCAGGACAAGACAACTTAGGTGGATTTGGACTTGAACAGTTCGAGCCGCGTTGAAAATAAACAAACAATTATATAATATTTTATCATGTCAGAACAAACACAACCAATAGAAGAGGTCGTAGATGAAACAGTTGAGCAAACTAAAGCTGTAGAAGAAACACCTCAAGAAGATATTTCTTATAAAGAAGTAACAAAAGACGGTACTATTAAATTAGACCTAGGAAAATTAAAAGAGTTTCAAAACAAAAACACAGATACAGATGCCAAAGAAGAAGTGCGGGTGCAAACACAACAAACGCAAGAGCCAGTCGCTGAAGAAAAAGAAGTCAGTGAAGAGATCTTACAAGAAGTAACCGACGAACCAGAGCAGCCTGTCGCTGAAGTAACACAAGAGGTTACTAAAGAAGAAATTACGCCTGAGCCAAAAGTAGTTTTACCAGAAAATATTCAAAGTTTGGTAAAGTTTATGGAAGATACAGGTGGTACTATTGAAGAGTATGTAAGGCTAAATGCTGATTACTCTGATGTAGATAATAACACATTATTAAAAGAATATTATAAGTCAACCAAATCTCACTTAGATAATAGCGAGATTGATTTTCTAATTGAAGACAACTTTTCATTTGACGAAGATTTAGATGAACAGCGCGATATTAGAAAAAAGAAGTTGGCTTTAAAAGAAGAAGTTGCGAAAGCTAAGAAGTTTCTTAATGGTATGAAAGACGAGTATTACAAGGAAGTCAAGTTGGGTTCTAAGTTGTCTAAAGATCAGCAAGATGCTATTAACTTTTATAACGAGTACAACCAAAAACAATCTGCCGCTAGTGAAGTCCAGCAGAAGCAGTACAAGCAATTTGAGCAAACTACCAATAATGTTTTCAACGAAAATTTCAAAGGTTTTGATTTTAAAGTTGGTGACAAGAAATATAGGTATAATGTAAAAGATGCCGCTGCTACTAAGGATTACCAAAGCGACATATCTAATTTTGTCAGGGAGTTCCTAGATGAAAACGATATGATGAAAGACGCTGCAGGTTATCACAAAGCTTTATACGCAGGTAGAAACATCGATAAAATTGTATCGCATTTCTACGAGCAAGGTAAAGCTGATGCTATAAAAAATACTGCTATCAAGTCAAAAAATATTGACATGAGCCCTAGAACTGCTAAGCCGGTTGTAGATGCAGGTGGTATAAAAGTTAGAGTATTAGGTGGTGAAGATAGTTCAAGGTTGAAATTTAAAATTAGAAAAAAATAAAAAACAACTTAAAAACTAAAAAAAATGGGATTTAACACATCTTTAGGATTAGGTGGATCATTTTCACTAACTCCTTCTCCAAGCCCAACTGTTAGCGATAACAACTATTTGGATTTAGCAAACACAGCTAACCAAGGGTGGGCACAACAATATCTTCCAGAGTTATACGAACAAGAAGTAGAGCGCTACGGAAATCGTACAATCGGAGGATTCTTACAAATGGTAGGCGCTGAAATGCCTATGAGTTCTGATCAAGTAGTTTGGTCTGAGCAAAACCGTTTGCACATTGCTTATAAAAGTTCTGGAGCCGCAGGATCTACTACTAGTATACAACTAGAAGGTACTTCTGGTACTATTTCTTTAGGATCTGCTAATACAAACTCTTTAAGAGTAGGTAATACAGTTCTTGTAACCGATGCTGCAACTGGACTTAAAACAACTCAATGTTACGTTTCTGTAAGTTCTGGAGTTGCTACTGACGCTGGAACTTCAAATGCTACTTTACTTCCTTATAAAGTCGCTACTTTAGGAGACGCTGGATTTGCTGATAATGAGCAAATAAACATTTTTGTTTATGGTTCTGAGTTTGCAAAAGGAACTGCTTCTATGGCTGGAGAGCTTAAACCAGGCTTTACTAAATTTGACAACAGACCAATCATTATTAAAGATCACTTTAAAATTTCTGGTTCTGATACTGCTCAAATTGGCTGGGTTGAAACAACTGATGAAGCTGGACAAACTGGATTCTCTTGGTATTTAAAATCAGCTGGCGAGACTCGTTTGCGTTTTGAAGACTATTTAGAAACTTCTATGATTGAATCTGTTAAAGGTGTTCCTGGTTCTTCTACTGTTGATGGGCAAATTGGAGACGCTGGAGACAGCTTTGGTAGTGAAGGTTTATTTGCTGCTATTGAAACTAGAGGTAATGTATTTGAAGATTTAGCTTCACTTGGTGATTTTGACTTATTGTTAAAAAATCTTGACAAGCAAGGTGCTATTGAAGAAAACATGCTTTACGTTAATCGTTCTTTAGCTCTTACTCTTGACGATATGGTTGCTGGATTAAACGCTAACTATCAAGGTGGTGCTTCTTTCGGTGTTTTCCAAAATGATGCTGACATGGCGTTAAACTTAGGTTTCTCTGCTTTCCGTAGAGGATCTTATGATTTCTACAAGTCAGACTGGAAATACTTAAACGATGCAGCTGCTCGTGGAGGTTTTGGAGATGTATCAGGAGTATTAATTCCTGCTGGAACTTCAACTGTTTACGATCAGTCATTAGGCAAAAACATGACTCGTCCTTTCTTGCACGTACGATACAGAGCTTCAGAAACTGATGATCGAAGACTTAAGTCTTGGGTAACTGGTTCTGTAGGATCTGCAACTTACACTGGAGATGACATCATGGAAGTACACTATTTATCTGAAAGATGTTTAGTAGTTCAAGGAGCTAATAACTTCGTGATGTTAAAAGAATCATAATATTAACCTTTAAAAACTAAACAAAAATGGAAAAATTTTTAATTTTTATAGATGATGCTGATGATGCTGTAGCAATGCCACTTTCAACAATTTTAGGTATGACTATTGCTGCTGATGGCGCAGTTCTTATTAACTTTCAGAACAGACAAGGACCAAGTGACACTGATGCTGATGGTGGTGGAAAAAGAACTTTTGTTACACTTACTTGCACTGCTGATACTGAGTTAGCCGTATTTAAATCTTTAGCAGATCAAATTGGCTTGCTTTCTGGTGGTGCTGGCTTCAAAAGTCAACAAAGTCCAGGCGGAAACTATTTAGTTGTTTGTGATGACGTGAACGGAGAGTTTGCTCATCCAGATATTCTAAGTTGTGCTATTTTCCTTAACTCATAAGTTAATGAATAACCTTAAACTTACGGGCGTCTTTATGGCGCCTTTAGGTTTATTTTTACAAACTATTTAATTATATTATATCATGAAAACAGAAACAAAAAACCTTTCCTGGGACATAAAAGAAGGTGGCAACACTATTAACTGGGAAATAAAAGATAGATTTTATTTTTTAAAAGGATTAAACGAACCTTTAAGCTACGTGTTAACTTCTAAGTCTACACCTAGAAAACCACTATTATGGTTTGATGAAGAAAAAGGTTATAACAGAGAAATAAGATACTCTAGTAATCAAAGATCTTGTTTTATAGACGAGCAAGACGGCAATGTAATATTGGATCATATTATCTTTGAAGACGGAGTACTACAAGTACCAAAAACAAATCAACCACTTCAAAAACTTTTAAGTTTATATCACCCTAAAAAAGGATATATATATGAAGAAAAAGACGAAGTTGCAGAAGCTAAAGAAGATTTAGTTAGCATTGAAGTTGAAATGGAAGCTTTAAATACAGCTATGTCAATTGATGTTGATCAATCAGAGGCTATACTTAGAGTTGAGTTAGGATCTTCAGTAGATAGAATGAGTTCTGCTGAACTTAAAAGAGACTTGTATATGTTTGCTAGAAATAATCCAATATTGTTTTTAGAGCTAGTAAACGATGAAAATGTAATGCTTAGAAACTTAGCTATTAAAGCTAGTGAAATGGGTGTTATTAAGTTATCACAAGATCAAAGAACTTTCGCATGGGGTTCAAATGATAAAAAATTAATGACCGTGCCTTTTGATGAAAACCCATACTCTGCTTTTGCTGCATACTTAAAAACAGACGAAGGCGTAGAAGTTTTCAAATCAATAGAAAAAAAGCTAAAATAGCGTAACTATTATAAGTGGTATAGCCATCTATAATGGTGGCTGTACTACTATAATAAATAAAAAAATATGGCGATTGACGTAAATAAAGTATATACTACAGTATTATCTATACTAAACAAAAAAGGTAGCGGCTATATGACGCCAGACAACTTTAACAAAATAGCAAAAGTTGTACAATTAGAATTACTTGATAGAGCATTTTACGAATATAACAGAGCTGTAGCAAAGCAAACAGCTGGTAGAGGCGCACAAGGTTATGGCGACATACCTAGAAAAATAATGGACAAACTTGATCCATTTTGCAAAAATACTACTTTGACTTTAAGTGACTTAGATTATTTTGTACCTCCTGGGTATAATCCAACTTTAGCAATTACATACAGTGATGTCTATTCTACGCTAAGTTTAAAAACAACAAACTCTTTTACAGATATAGAGCGCATCGAAAAGTCTAAAATACCGTTTTTATTTTCCTCAAAATTAACGGCACCATCAACTACTTTTCCGGTATATTATTATTCAGAAGATTTAATATATGTTTTTCCTAACACTATAACCAGTGTTGACTTGTATTATGTTGCTAAGCCAGAAGATCCAGAGTGGACTTCAGCAGTAGACACTGCAAGTTTTGGAACACCTGTTTATACTTTTGATATAAATACTAGTTCTAACTTTACTTTACATCCTTCTGATGAAGTAGATTTAATATTAGGTATACTACAATACTTTGGCGTTACAATAAAAGATCCGCTTGTAATACAAGCCGCACAACAAGAACAACAATCAATAACACAACAAGAGCAATAATATGAGTTTATTAGGAACAGTTACAGAGGAAAACTACTACAATGGATCTCAAACTTTTATTGCTGATGGTTCTACCTCTACGTTTACACTTACTTTTGAAACAACACCTACGACTAGCCAAGTTAGAGTGTATGTTAATAATACTGAAATAACAACTTTTAGTATATCTGAAGCTATACTTACTATATCTTCTACGCTTTCTGCTAACGATGTAATTAAAGTTGAGCTTTTAGATTATACTTTTGGTAATTATCAATACACTTCTATAAAAGATATTGTAGATAACTTTATGATAGCTTATGTAGGTGACGGCAAATTAATAGATCACGTGGCTAAATCTGACGTAATTTTTCACGCTAAGCGTGGTTTACAAGAGTTTAGCTATGATGTACTTAAAACCGTTAAGTCTCAAGAAATAGAACTTGGGCCATCACTTTCTATGCCGATGCCTCAAGACTACGTTAACTATGTAAAGCTGTGCTACATAGACAGCTCAGGCGTTCGTAGAATTATATACCCAACCAGACTTACTACAAATCCTACAGAGCCGTTAGTTCAAGATGAAAACTACAACTACGTTTTTGACTCAGATGGTAATGCAGTAGAAGGAAGTTCTATTACAGAAGATCGTTGGAGTAATTTTGACACTAAAAATATAACAGGTGATTTATCTTCTGAAGACAGCCTTTATTTAACTACAAGTGATTACTTAAGAAGTGATTACGGGCAAAGATATGGTTCTACACCCGAAACTACACAAATTAACGGGTTTTTTACAATAAACGAAAGAACTGGTAGTTTTAGTTTTAGTAGCGATTTATCTGGCAAGGTTATTGTACTTGAATATATATCAGACGGGCTTGGCACTGATGCTGAGATGAAAGTAAATAAAATGGCTGAAGAAGCTTTATACAAGCATATTGCATATAACGTTCTAGCAGTTAAAAGAAACATATCTGAGTATATAGTCCAAAGATATAAAAAAGAACGAAGAGCAGCGCTTAGAAACGCCAAGATCAGGTTATCTAACCTTAAAATCTCAGAGCTTTCACAAGTTATGAGAAATAAATCGAAACAAATTAAACACTAGTAAATGGCTGAAGATAAAAAGAACTTTCTTCAAGGTAAAATGAATCAAGATATTGATGATAGAATTTTACCTAATGGAGAGTACCGCAGTGCTCAAAACATACAAGTCACAACTTCAGAAGGCTCAGACGTAGGATCAATACAGAATATATCTGGCAATACACTAGCAGATAATAGTCTTTTCGCGCAGTATGATAACTTAGAGACAATAGGTGCTTTTTTTGATGAAAAAAACAACAGAATATTTTATTTTGTAACAAACTACACTTGCCCTAATGTAGAGCTTGAAGGATTACTAGGTGATGACGATGGCCCTACAATGGCAGAGCAGTCAAGCGACAGCGGTTTGTTTTGTGCTATAGTTTTAGCTTCAGGCGCAGATGTTCAACAGCAAGAGCTTTTACCTAACGTGCAGGTTATTGTATCTGGATTGTTTTTAAATTTTAGTAAAAATAGGTTAATAACTGGTGTAAATTTATTAGAAAATTTATTATTTTTTACAGACGGATTTAACCAGCCTAGAAAAATAAATGTAACTACTGCTTTAAGTGATTTTAATCATTACGATAAAGAAGATAAAATAAGTGTAGCTAAGTTTGCTCCATTTATGCCACCGCTTTTGCTAGACTACGACACAACTACACTAAATGGTAATGTTCCAACTGCTTCCAGCCCAACTTCTTCTATGACATTTGACAGTGACTTTTCTAAAGATTTTATAAAAGAAAAGTTTGTTAGATTTTCATATAGATATAAGTTTGCAGACGGCGAATATTCTACAATAGCACCATTTACACAAACATGCTTTATACCTAGAACAACAAGCTATAGCATAACAGATCTTCAAAAAGTATTTAAAAAAGGTGAAATTTATTTTCAAGATACCACTGGTATTTCAGACGGTATGGTTAATAGTATTAATAGTGTTAAATTAAACATTATACTTCCTTCTAAAAATCTTGATGTTAACTTTGATATAACAGCAATAGAAATACTTTATAAAGAGTCAGATAACAATTTAATAAGAGCCGTAGACTTAATAGACTTAAATAGCTCAAATACTCTTGATGGTGTTTTTCAATATCAATATAAATCAACTCTTCCATATAAAACATTACCTAAAGATCAATTAACTAGAGTTTATGACAAAGTGCCTTTATCCGCTAAAGCTCAAGAAATAATATCTAATAGAGTTGTATATGGTAATTACGTAGAAAATAGAAAACTGCCTAATCAAACAGATTTAAACTCAGGCTTAAACTTTTCTGTTGGAGTAAGTGAAAAATATAATACAGATAACAGCATAGGTAATCCAGATTTTAATGATTATTATCAGCATTTAGAATATCCTTTTCACTCAATAAAGCAAAGAAGAACATATGAAGTTGGTATTGTTTTATCTGATAAGTTTGGTAGGCAATCACCTGTTTTAACTTCTACTCTAGGTACTAGTTCTATAACTATAGCAGCTAAAGATGAAAACTTTCACAGTAGCTCTTGGTCTTCTACTAATAGCACTATAAGTGACACCTCACCTGGAAACGCAAACTACTGCGGAGACGCACTGACTATAACGTTTAACGAATCAATACCAAACTCTTACGCTAAAGCTACAAAAATTAATATAAACTTAGACAACAATGGAAGTCCTGTAGATAATCCTAGCGTTTTAGTTACGCCAGAGCAAGTTTTTAGTGGTTTAGAAGACTTAACAGATACAACATTTGCTGAATATAAATTAAAAATATCAGACACCACTTTTAGCGGTTTAATTTCAGTTGGTGACTATTTAAAAGGTCAAGACAAAGACTTTGTTGAAGTTATAAGTGTTTCTACTGAAGGCAGCAATTTAGTAATTGGATGTCAAGGAAGACCTAGTTTAAGCTATAAAAACTATACTGGTGATATTTCTAATCCAACATTTAAAGCTGTTGAAAATTATTTCTTCAATAAATATGAAATTATACCACATGGTTGGTACTCTTACAGAGTAGTAGTTAAACAGCCTGAGCAAGAATATTACAATGTTTATTCTCCAGGTGCCATTAGTTTTGATAACGATAGAGATGAAGATAAAACTTATATACCAATTGTAAGTGATAGTATAAATAAAATCACTAGAGACGTAGAGTTTACAAGCACTCAAGAAGAAGGGCTTAGCACTAGTAAAAATAGAATATATCCAAAAGTTGTTCCAGACGGATCTGCTCTTTCTAAACAAAGTGATGCTGATTTATTAGATGTTATAAGCATAGGTACCGCTAAAGAACAAGGCCTTAAAAACGACAATGAAGATGTTTTAGGTTTTGTGTACGAGTCAGATAAAAACCCACTTATGGCTCAAATACCTTATGGTGACGATGCTATAAATATTGGTACTTCAACAGCTACAGGTCTTGTAGGTTCAAGCTTTGCTTTAACTGTTACTGGTAGTCATGAATCAGATTTAAAAACTTTAAACAAAGTTTTATCAATACCTGGTGGAGATGCAAATGAGTTTTCTTTAGGCGAGTATTTAAAAGGCGCTAATAAAGATCTTGTTAAAATAATAAAAATTACAATCAATGATCCTTTGTTAATAGAATGCGACGGCGCTATATCAGAAGATTACAAAGGTATTACTAATGGCGTTTCTGTTAAAAAATATACTTACAAATACGGAACTCAAGATAAAATATCTGTTTTTGAAACAAAGCCGTTTGAGTCTGCATTAGACATATACTACGAAACTTCTACAGCAGGCTTAGTTCACGAGTTAAACGAAGTAGTTGATTTTGCTACTGTAGTTAAAAGAGTTGAGTTAATTGATAAAAACTTTTCAGAAGCCGTAGACTATCAAAACACTACTACATCTGATAACGACGTAGCAACTTTGCAGTTTTTTGATAATTTTGAAAATGAAATAACATTTGGAACTGCTTCTGCTCAAATACCCGCTAATGGATGTGAAATAATACAAGAGACTGCTATTTTTCATCCAAACTTAACAAGTCCAATTCCTAGCCAACAAACAAGTAAGTTTGAAGTATATTTAGACACTGCAGATAATAAATTTAAAATAAGAGTTATTGCTGGTTTGGGTGAAAATAATACTGGCTTTACTTATGTTCCGCAGATAAATCCTGTTAAATATAACTTTCAGTTAAAAGTCACTAACAATAGCGGAGAAGAATCGTTTTTATTTATTAATAATTTTGAACTACAAAATGTAGCGCCAAACATAACAAGTCCTAACACTATTGGTGTAGTTGCTGGTGCTGGTGATCCAGTTTATCAGTTTGAAGTTGACAATGGCGGAGTTAACGGTGATCAGAGAGGTTTGTTTTTTGTAAATCAAGATACTAATGGAAGTCTTGATACAGAGGTTTTCTTGGGACGTGGCAGTACCGGCATACCTTTTATTGCATTTGCAGGAAGCGCTACAGCTGAACTTGCTTTTGGTAACAATAGTAATTTTATAAGAGTTCTAAGAAGAAATATTTTAACAGATACTTCTGGCGATCCTATACCAGAGCTAATCCTTAATAACCAAACTGGTGAAATAACAGTTACTGAACTTTTTAAAGGTAGTTTAAATGTAAAAGTTAACATAGCAGTTATTGACTCTTCAGATCCTGGTATAATTCGATCAGGTGGTAACGAAGATTTAGCTGAGTTAGGCGGTAAAACAACAATACATGATTTAGGTTTAATAGTATCAGACGGACTTATAGTCTTAGAAACTTCAAATCCGCAGCATGTTAATGAAACAACTAATACTACAATAGTTATTGAATCTGGAAGCGCCCAAGCTTCTATAGATATATTTAATCAAACTTCAAATGATTTGTTTAATAACTATTGGACTCAAACTCGAACACAAGATCAAATAGACGCTGGTATGAATTTTATACCTAAGGAAGATGCAGGTTTGTTTTTGTATGGTAAGGCTTATGATGCTATTGTTTCAGATGGTCCAAGAAGATACAAAAAGAAAAAATTTAGAAAAGCTTTTGCTTTAGATATAGTTAACGATATACCTATAATAAAAATATATCAACAATCAGAAGTAGAAGAAGGCGTATCAGGTCCTACTTCAAACAGTTATTACTATTATTTCAATAATTGGCGTGGAGATGGTAATAATGGTCATATTGCTATAAGACGCGAAGGAAGTCCTACAAGGTGGGCCGCGGAAGCTGAAGATCAAGTTGGTGGAACAAGTTTTGTGAATAGAACTGGCGGGACTGGAATACAAACAAGTTTAATACCTGTTCAAGATGTTAATCCTAGCAGAGACTTGTGGGATCCTAATAGAGTGAGTCAAAATGAATTATATGGTAACAAAACTGGTACTCAAGGCGCTTTTAAAGTTTACAATAACACAAACAACGTTACTACTAGTATAGCTATAGCGGAAAATAGACCAGATACTGGATGGGCTTCTGGTGGTGCTCCAAGAATGTATAAAGCTAATGATACTGTAGATATTGCAAATAACACTTATAACGTTCTTTATGACGTTACAGCTGGTGGTCACGGAAGTTCAGGTTACGCAGAGTTAATTAGAGTGTTTTTATGTAAAGCACCAGACTAGTAAAACTATAATATAATAAGTAATATATAATAGATGCCTTTAACATTAAAAATAAAATATTTCAACACCTTTATATTAAGAGAAGAACCTACCGTTGCTACAGCTATAACTACTACTGCTAGTAATGACGGAGCTGGTAATTTAGCGGCTAGTGATACTATTAACGTAAATAGCGCAAGTGGTATAACTACAAATATGGTAGTACACGGTCCTGGTATAACTCAAAATGTTACAGTATCTAATATATCAACTCTTACTTTAACTTTAAGTAGTCCTCAAAAAATAGAAAAAGGTGTAACTTTAACTTTTTCAAATGCAAGTGCTTATCCAGCAGCTGGATCTACTCAAACAGCTGACAACGAGTGGCATATAGAAGAGTCAAGAATGAAAGGTGGTTTTAATGAAAAAACCTTAGACTTTGGTGTTAAAGCATACGCTGTAGATAAAAAATATAATAGAAACCATAGAGAAAACGCTATGATATATTCTGGTATATTTAACTCTAGAACAAGTGTTAATAATACTAATCAGTTTTCTATAGGCGAAAACATTACAAAAGCAGTTGACTCTATATACGGATCTATACAAAAGCTATACGCAGAAGACACAAACTTACTTATATTTCAAGAAAATAAAGTAAGTGGCGCGCTTATAGACAAAGACGCTATATTTACAGCAGAAGGCGGTGGACTAACAACTACAGCTAAAGTTGTTATAGGACAAATAACACCTTATTTAGGTGAATATGGTATTGGTAAAAACCCTGAGAGCTTTGCAGTGTACGGTTTTAGAAAATACTTTGTAGACAAAGACAGATCTGCCGTTTTAAGGCTGTCTAGAGATGGTTTAACAGAAATATCGTCCTACGGCATGAAAAGCTTTTTTAGAGATAATTTAAGAATCTCTAATAAAATTTTTGGTATGTACGATATGAACAGTAAAAATTATGTACTTAGCTTACATTTAAATAAAGAAGTAGATCAAAATATTCAAACGTATGTACCTTCTATTAAAGCTGTTGTTAAAAGCGTAGGATCAGAAGAACAAGGAAACTCAGTAAAAATTACAGTATCTAATCCTAATATTACAACAGGGATGTTTGTTGAAAAACAAGGTGAAACTAGTGAAAACAACATTACTGTAACTGAAGTTGAAGAATCTATTAAAATTAAATTTTCAGGTTTTTTTAGAAATTTACAACCAGGAGACACCTTGTTGTTTACTCTACCTCAGCAATTTGAAACTTCTGCATCGACAGTTGTTTCGGATTTTAAAACTTTAACTTTTGACGACAAAGTAAATGGCTGGAGCTCGTTTTTAACTTACAAGCCTAATTTTGGCGGTAGTATTGCTAGTAATTTTTACACGTGGAACGGTGGCGATTTATACAAGCATTATTCAAACTCTAATAAAAATACTTTTTACGGAGAGTTTCAGCCTAGTACTATCACAATAATAAGTAATCAAAATCCTTCTCTTGTAAAACACTATAAAACAATTAACTACGAAGGCACAAATAACTGGAAAGTAATAAGTATGTCTTCACCTGCAGATGATGATAACAATTACGATGCATATCCAATACCAGGAAATATAACTGGTAGATATACGGACAACTTTGGTGTTCTTAGGTTTGCAGGATTTATACCGCTTGAGAAAAAATATTATGCTAATGTTGTTATTAATGACACTAGCACTATAACTGGAATTAGCGCTCTTACAACAACAGGTTTAAAAGGTTTCTTTGCTGAAACAATATTAGAGCATCAACCGGTTAACAACGACAAATCAATTAACACGAAAAAACATGCTGAATTATTTTCAGTAGGTTTTAATTATGAGCAGTCTTTATATTAAATTTAATGGATAACAAATTAAGTAATTACAAGCAAAAGCTTGAAAATTTACAAAACTTTTTAATTGAAAACAATGATGTAGAAGGTGTATATGGTGATGGTGAAAATTTAGTTAACAACGATGTTTTTACAATATCACACGATTTTTCTGATCAATTATATATGAGAAAAATGATTATGCCAGCTGGATCATTTGTAGTAAGTGCAATACATCATACGGATCATTTTTGGTTTTTAATGGCTGGTAGAATACTAGTTACAACTGATGATGAAGAAATAGAACACATAGCACCTTGTTATGAAAAATCAATTAAAGGAGCTAAAAGATTAATTAAGTGTTTAGAAGACTGCGTGTTTATAAATGTGCATAAAAATCCAACAAACACAAAAAACATAGAAGAAGTAGAAGAATTATTATATTCTTTTACTATAGAAGAATATAACAAAAAAGAAAAATTATGTCAGGAATAGTAGCAGCTGGAGTAATTAGCGCCGTAGGCGGGCTTTTTTCATCTTTTAGCGCTGGAAAAGCAAGGCGTAGAGCTAGAAGACGTCAAGAGGCCTTAATGAAGCAGATAGGTGAGCTTGAAGCTAATAGACAAGAAATAATAAACCCTTATGAAGGAGTTGAAAGCATGCTTACAAATCCGTTTGCAAACTTAACTGTTGCTACTCAAGCAGCTGAAATGCAAGCGCAGCAGACAGATTTATCTTTAGCTAGCACTCTTGATACGCTTAGAGCTACAGGCTCTGGGGCTGGTGGCGCAACTGCACTTGCTCAGGCAGCGTTAAGTTCTAAACAAGGTGTGTCAGCGAGTATAGCTCAACAAGAGGCTCAAAACGAAAGACTTAGAGCACAAGGCCAAATGAGATTAGAACAACAGTTGGCAGACGCAGAAGTAAAAGGTCAGCAATTTGTTTTTCAAGCTCAAGAATCAAGAGATGTCGCAAAGCTTAATAGGCTTTCTTCACTTGCAGGCGCTGCATCACAACAAGCCGCTGCTGCTCAAAGCCAACAAATGGCTGGCATAGGCCAAGCAATAGGTGGTGTAGGTAGTATAGTAATGGGTGGTGGATTTGGTGGAAATAATAATCAACCTAATTTTAATATGCAATCGTACAACACAGGGGGATTTAATGTTCAAAACCAATTTGCTCCCTCAGGTGTTAACCTGCAAGACACAACAACAGTTGATAATTATGGAACAGTATTAGGCTAAATAATTACTTACTTTATATAATAAAATAAAAAATGGCAGTACAAAGAACAGTAACAACACCAGGATCGTACCAAGCACCAGTAGAAGGTATAGTAGATTATGGAGCTTTTCAAAGAGGTTTAGAAAAAGGTATAGCCCCTGGGCTAGCTTTTTTAGCTGAAAAAAAGAAAAAAGACGAAGAAGCAGAAGAGACAGAGCTGGACGTTGGTGTTAAAGCGTTTACAGGTATTAACAAAAACATCATGACTGGTGATGTAGATCTTAAAACAAACGATTTTTTTGAAATTAACTCTGTTGAAGCAATGTCTAGGTTTAGACCTCAGTATATAGATGCAGTTAAAAGAGGTGATACAAAAACTCAAAACGAAATATTAAGATCTATTGGCAAAGCTAAACAATCTTATAATAACTTATCTGAATATATTAAAGGTATAGGATCTCCTGATGTTTTTGACGGAAAAGTTTCTAATACTAGATTTTTAGATGAAAATGGACAAGAAATAAGCTTTAATGGTGTAGATTTTACTCAAGTAAACAACAATAATCCTCAAAACATTAGACAAGGTACTAAACGTAATAAACAAGGTATTGTTAAGCAAGGTTTTTATATTTTAAAAGACGGTAAGCAGTATTTTTTAAATACTCAAGATATGGATCAAGCTTATAGAGATTCACATTTTGAAATAAAAGACAATCTTCAAGGTGACATAGGCGCTAGCGTTAGACAAGGTGGTACTGCAGAGCTTTTTGATAGAACACCTCAATATAACACAAATAAAGACGCTACAGTCACGATAACTAAAGAAGATGGTACTCAAATTCAAGTAAATGAAGGTAATTCTGAAAAATATATAAGAAGACAGTTTTATGACAAAGCAGAGTCTAATGCTAGTATTTTTGCTCAAAATAAATATAAAACAACTAGTGATCCTACTAATGAGTCTGCTTGGAATCAATTAACTAATGATAGCGTTTTTGTAAGTAAATTAGGCGGAAAACAAATTTCAGCTGAAGAAAGAAAATCAGGTGAATACACTGATGAAGAAAAAATATTACTATTGCAAGACTATGCCACTGAAAGGTGGAAAATATCTGTTGCAGATCAAGGTTATGTCACTGGTAAAAACGGTAGAGCACTAGAAAGAAACACTGTAGCTTATAGCCAAACAGGTACGACAACTACAAAACCTATTGAAGAAGGAGAAGGTTTAACTTTTAACTTTGGAGGCAACACTTATGACGTTGATGCAGACTTAATGAAAACAACTAGACAACTTTTATCTAGAACTGGAAATAGACAAGATGATATACAAAGTATTAAAACAGCTATAGCTCAAGATGTTGTTAATGTTTCTAAAAGCAATATAGGTAAGGTTAATATTACAGAAGACATGTTAAGTGTTAGTTTTGGAGAAAGAGGAGCTGGTGGCGTAGGTCCAAAAGATCCTTCTGCCACTTTGAAAAGTCAACCAATAATAACAATAAATATTCCAGTTGAATCAGAAGACGGTGAACAAAGAACTATAACAGGAACTTATGATTTATCAACAGTTAAAGGTATAGAAGATTATTTAAAAGCTGTTTATGGAACTACTACAGACAAAGGAAAAAAATGGAGTAAACTTTATGAACCAACAATAAAGTATATTATGGCGCAAAACAGCGCAGTGCCAAGCGACTTGAACCCTAATTAAAATTAAATTATGTACGAAATAAACGGAAATAAATACAGTGTAGAAGATCTTCAGCAAGCAGCTCAACAATTTGGTATGAGCTTTGAAGAATATATGCAAAAAATGCAAGCTAAAGGCTTGACTGAAATACAAGAACAAACTACTGATGAAAATTTTCAACAAGACGGTGTAGCGGGTGCGGGTGCGCCGTCGGTAAGTGTAGCACCAGAGGGTATGGATTTAGATTTGGGAACTTCTTTTTTGGATTTGTCAGATCCTGTTGAAGAAACACCAACAATAACTCCTATTAGGCCCGGGGTATTAAGCAAAGAAGAAGTAGACGTAGAAAAACAAAAACGAAAAGAACAAAAAACAAATAGAGCAGTTGATATTTTAGGTATTAATGTTTATAACCCTAGAGATCTTGAATCTAACAATAAAACAAACGAAGCCTTAAAGCAAGTAGGCTCTCCAGGCGGTAAAAGCATTATTTTTGATTATGCTGCAAATTCTACTTTTAATCAAAGTAGAAACGTGAAAGCTACTGGATTAAGGTCGGCGCCTAGTGGTTACGAAGTAGATGAAAATTCTTTAGAACAAGAAAACCAGCTAAGAAAATCTTTTGGTTTACCAGAGATAGGTGACGGATCTGGCTATGTTGCTATTGATTACGAAGATGGTGATGATCTAAATAAGAAATATACTGGGTTAGAAACTTACAAAATAAGTGAACTTAGAAACAAAAGAGAAAAAATAACTACCAACAACGCTTTAGAAAACTTTGGATTAAATGTTGATGAAGCATTAAGTGGCGGTAAAGTTTTTTTACAAGGAAAAGAATTAGAGTTATCAAAAATATATGATCAATTAAGAAACCCAGGCGCTTTAAGCAATGAAACTTTAGATGGTTTAAGAAAACAAGCTAATACACTTTCAGAAGAAATAGAGGCCGGTGATAATTTATATGACTATGAAACTGGTAATTTAGTCTCTTACGATAAAATGTCTGATAGTTCTAAGGTTATTCACGAAAAAGCTAAAGATGTAGCCGAAGACAATGAACTAGATGATCTTTTAGAGCAGCTAGTTAAAGCTCAAGCTAGGGTTATTGGTTTAGCTGGTGATGTATCTACTATTGGACAGGATGCTATAGATAGAAATAGAGATTTTTTAGAAAAAATTGCAGGCTTTGCAGCCGAAGGAGGTGCTCCAGGTTATATGCCGGCTACAGAAGAAGTTCTTGGAGAGCAAATGATTGTTTCAGGAGCACTTGGTAGTGATATTAAAATTATAAATGCAATAGCAGAAAAAGGTATAATACCTAAACAAGTTACCAAATTAGCCGGCAACCATCCAGTTGCGAGTTCTTTTAATTCTGCTTTACAAGATTATTTAATATTAAATAGAGCTATACAAATAAATAAAGATCCTTTGACCAAAGAAACTTCAATGGGAGATGCGTTTATTCAGGGTGTTACTAGCGCTGTATCTGGTATATCAGGTCAAGCTGTTACTAAAAATAGAGTTGAAATAAACAGAGGTTTTATGAACTCTATGGATGCTATTCAGTATGGTAGAATAAAAGTTGATGATGCAGGCCAAAAAATTGGCATAATGGACAGACAAGAGCTTGAGGCTTCTGAGGCAATGGAAGAGTCTATTGCAGAAATGATTGGAGGAGGTTTTCCAGAGTTAGCAAAATTTGTTGGTGAAATAGTAATAACTAAAAAATTATCTGGCAATGCTATTAATCAAGCTGGTAATTTTATAAAGCAAATTATAAAAGGATCTAGTCTAGCGAAAAGAAGTAAAATAACAGCTGATGCTTTAAGAGTTGGAGTTGGAGCTATAGAAGAAGTAGCTGTATTTAAGGCAAGTACAGAGCTTTTTGAAGGTGTAACTACAGAAAAAGGAAGTGGTAGGTATTTTGATCCTAAGTTTGCAGCGTCTTTAGGCGCTGGCGGTGAATTTGTTAAAATATTAACGCAATCGGGTGGACTAGGTAGGTTTATTAGTCCTTTTATGCAACACATTAGTAAGTCTAATTTTTTAACAAATCAACTTAACAGAGGTGTTGGTGCTGTTTCAGGCGCTAGCACTTATGAGTTTTCTAAGTTTATGACTATGGACGCTCGTGGTACTGCTCAAAAAGAATTTGACGCTGGATTAATATCGAGAGAAGAATTAATTCAAAGACAACAGCAAGAATATCAATTTAAACCAAAAGATTTTATAGCTGAAATAGGTAAAATGAGGGTTTTAGGCGCTACTCAACAGACTAATCCATTCGTTAAAGGTGGTTTTATAAGAGATGCTCAGACCGATATTCTTCGCATGCAAGGCAGATTAGAAGGTTCTAGAAATGCTGCAGAATATTTTTATGGTAAAGGAACTAAAAAACATAAACTTTACGAAAAAACTGAATCTACAGAGTTTGAAGGCGTGTTAGAAGATCTTTTTGAAAAAGCAAAGAAAAAGCAAAAAGAAATATTAGATAATCCTGACACAAGTAGAGAGCTTAAAAATAAACAGCTAAAAGAGTTAAATGATAACTATGAAATACTATCTACTCAAGCTGAGATAAGAATAGCACAAGCTGAAATAAAAGCTAATAGAGCTTCAAAAGACAGATACGGTGATAAAAAGTTTGCTACTGAAGCAGATATATACGTATTATCTAGAAAAATAAAAAATGGATCTACGCTTACTGCTGCTGAGTCAGCTAAATTAGCTACAGTTCCAGAAGGTAAAATGTTGCTGGAGTTAGGTGTTAAAACTGGTACAGATCAATACAGATCTATAAAAAACTTGTTTGACAGAAACATAGCTATTAACAATGTTCTTGATAACTCTATTGAATATAAAACTTATAACAAAACAGACAGGCAAGCTGCTTATGATTTTATAAACAAAAAAGCTGATTTGTTTTATGAAATAGAAAGACAAGAAGGTTTAGCTGTACCTAGCCAAGATATTGCTGCTCTTAAAAAAGAATATGAAGCATACAGAGAGGGCGGTGAATTATATAATAAGCTGCAAGAGTCTCTTAATAGCACTTCAAAAGTACTATATGAAAAAGATTTTATAAGCGCTAAAGAAAGAGCTAAGGCTTTAGGTGAAGCAGCGCCTGTAGAAGCTGAAACACCACAAGAGTTTCAAAAGCTTTATGAAGAAGCTTTTCCTAAAGAAAAAGACAATGTTTTAGATAAAATTGCTTTTTTTGGTAAAAACAATGAAAGAGTAGTAAACAAGCAGAAAGCTTTAGAGCAAAAAAATGTTACACCTTTTATACACGAAGATATACATTTTGTTTTAAAAGGATCACTTAGAGACGCTAATAATAGAGTTAGCCAAAGAGGTATAGAAGTAATTGATGGAATTATAGATCAACTAACGCCTTCTCAAAGAAAAGTTTTAGATGAAGAGCTAAATTCTAGATATGATACTTCACGTCCAAAAAACCTTTGGTACGAAGAAAACTTAACTGTTTTAGGTGAACTTATTAAACAAGAAAAAATACAATTTACTGAAAAGTTAGGTAACGGACTTTCTAGACTTATACCGCCTCTTAGAACAGCTGGTTTTGAAAATTTAGAAGTTAATTCTAAAACCGGTCAAGACATGTTTGAAATGCTAAGAGGTCTTGCTCAAGGTGAAAAGAAACTTGACAAAACAATTGTTAAGTTTATAGAGGACAAATCTGAACAGTCTTTCAATGAAGTAACTAAAAACGAAGGCAAAGATTTTTCTAATGCTAGAAAAGAAAAAGTAAATAATCTTGGTGATCAACTAGCTAACATTAGAAGTAAAGAAACCGAAAGACAAAAAAGCTTTTTAGATGCTATTAAAAGAATGCGAGATCAAGGCAAAGACGAAGTTGCTGATCGTATGGAAGCTGATTTAGGTAGAATGGGTGATCGAGAAGGTTTGGTTGTAGATCAAATAGTTAATGAATACAGTAAAACTATAGGTGATGTTGTTCTTAATTTAAGAAAGAAAAACTCATCAATATTTGATACACCTACTTATAGAAGAAAAGAGTTTTTAAATGAGTCAGGAACAGATTTAAACATGTCTAAGGTTATAGAAGCTATTACCGAGCAAACTAGGCCAGAGTTAATAAAACACGTTTCTAGTTTCAACAAAGAGTTTATAGAATTAAGAAGCGAGTTTAAATCTTCTTTGTCAAAAAAAGGATTAAGTGAATCTGAAATACAAAGTAGATTATTAAAACAAGACGCGAAAGGTTATAAAAATAAAAAAGGAAAATTAGTTTTAAAAAACAACGATCTAGATGCTTGGGTAAACTCTTATTTAGTTAGAAAAATAGGTACTGCAACCGCTAAAAAAGACTTTAGAAGAGAAAAGTTTGAAGATACTATTGAAAGAGAAGATGGTACTGCTAGAGACTTTGAAATTTCAGACAATATAGAAGATGCTATTGATTTAGGTTTTGAAAGATCTACTTTTGAAAGACCTACGTCTGTTATAGCACAAGAACTTACAATAGGTGGTAAAAAGTTTGTTGATCAAGCTTTAGAAGATTTTGTAGAAGCAAATACTTTTGAGATATTTGAAGGTGAGAGACCAGATGTTTTTGACAAAAGCTTTCAATTGTATGTAAAACAAACGGCGCAAGTTAAAAACTTTACTCAAGTAAAAAAGAAGTTAAAGGATCTAAATGGCTTTTTGCAAGAAAATCATCAAACTTTATTTGGTAGCAAAAACCTACCTATAGGTGTTTTAGTTCAAATGGAAAGAAACACACCTGACGGGCAAAGAATGTTTACTAAAGCTAAAAAACGTTTAACTACTCAAAAAGAAATAGACGAAGCTATAAACAAAGGCGAAGAGCTTTATGTTGAAAACGAAAAACAAGGGCCAACTATTTATGAGAGATTAAAGCCTACGCCTGAGCAGGTTAGAGAGTTTTTTAATCCACCTGCAATTACAGCTGAAGGAAAAAGATCTGGCTTAAAAGGCACTAGAAAAGATGGTTTTGTAAATGCAATAACTTTTACGTTAACTAAAGAAAAGTCTCCTGGGGTTATGAGAGCGCTTGATATGACTACTCAAGAAATAGCTAAAGCCGCTCAAAAGCTTATTGTAGATCCTAATATTGATTTTTCTGAAGACAGAAAAGAAGTTAAACAAGTATTTAAAAATAGTGAAAAACTATTTAAAAAATTAAAAGAAGTAGAAACCGATAACGTTTTTAATAATGACTACAGCAAGGCTTTTAATGACGCTTTAAAAGAAGGTATAGATGAAAATTTAAATAGCACTGAAATTATAAGTAATGTTTATGAAGCAACTAAAAACATGCTTGTCAGCGATAAGTATAAACTTCAGCTTCAAGAAATATTAAACTCTAACTTAAAAAAAGGTACATATCAAAATATATTATCTAGCGTAAGAGAATTAAGTGACAGAGAAAATAGAGATATTGGTATTAAAACTAGCAAAAAAGAGTTGTTAGATATTTTTCTAAACAACTACGAAATGAGTTTTAAGGATTTAAGTCCTGAAATATTAGACGTTATTTCAAGAAGATTATTTGAAAGTGAGTTTAAAAATAAACCAAGTTATTTACAAAACTATAGAAACTTAACTAAAGAGCAAAAAGAGCTAGTTGACGCTGTTGCTCAGCGAGATATTGCAGGAACAAAAGCGCAACAAGTTTCTGAGTGGATAAAAAACAATAGAAGAAACATAACTACTTTTGAGGCTTCAAAAATGCAAAAAGATAGAAATAATTTTGCAAGAAAAATATTTAATAAAAAATATTCGGATTTAACTGAAACTCAAAAACAAAAAGTTAATAATGAAGCTGGTTTTGACTATAATACAACTAATAAAAAAATTATTGAAGTAATAAAACAAGAAGCTGAAGCTGCTGGATTTGATTTGTCTGAATTAAATATAAAAACATCTAAAAATGAGTTTGGAAATGATGTTATAACAATTAACGGCTCAAGAGTAAATCCTTATTTAAGTTCTCAGTTTAAAAAACAATTTTTTACAGAATCTAAAGATGCTATTAATTTAGAGGCAGATCAAGCTAGGCAGTATGTAATTAACAATTTATCTTCTCTTAAAAGCGCGGGTAGAATACAAGAGGCTAAAGCTTGGTTAAAGTTTAGCGCTGTAGACACCAACGGTAGCGTAAGAAATATTTCTAAAGCTGGTTTTCAAATATTAGGCCCTAATGGAAAAATTTTAAAAGGTAAAAAAGAAGTTATTTTAGAACATAATCCACCTATAAAAAGTTTAATTGAAAAAGGAAACGACTTTTTAGACGGTAAGATTACTGAACAACAACTTGAAGATTTTTATAAAAAATCAAAAATAAACGTTGTTACTAAAGAATTTGATAATCTTTCATC